>SL_3KL_010_SEDDRAFT_10000702_pt1 | contig 28705 bp, 24 predicted proteins | sample SodLakKL_010_SED_2_FD_10381 | JGI IMG/M metagenome (IMG submission 10381)
AAAGGTGAAAGGTGAAAGGTGAAAGGTGAAAGGTGAAAGGTGAAAGGTGAAAGGCTAGGGCTGGTCTGCTAGCAAGTCTTCTTCCTGGTAGCCGGGGTTGTTGACGCGGGTGGTAACCTTGTGAGCCTTCATCAAGTCATCCGGGGGTGGGTGGATCAGGGATTCGGCTTCGTCTTTTGTGCCGGTCAGCCAGTGGTCCCAGTTGGACTTGGCGATCATCACCGGGCTGCGGTGGTGGCCGATGTCGGTCAGTAACTGATTCGGTTCAGTGGTGACGATGGTAAAGGATTCCAGCATCTCGCCATCGGGCAGGGGAGAGCGGTCCCACAGCCCGGCCATGACCAGAAACGGATCATGGGCCGGAAGAATTCGCCAGGGCTGCTTGGGCTTGCTGCGCTGGTCCCATTCATAGAACCAGGAAAACGGCACCAGGCATCGCTGATCGCGTTTCCAGGCATTGCGGAAGGTCGGTTTCTTGGCCACGGTTTCCGAGAACGGCCGGTCGGCCTCGGAGCGGCAATTGGCGGTGGAGAATTTCGGCAATTCGCCCTTGAGCCAGAACGGCACCAGCGGCCAGACCTGCGTGGTCATGTGGCGCTGGTTTTCATGCATGCGAATGGTTGGCACTCTTGACCAGAAAACCTCGCCCTTGCTGCGCCAGGATGGGGCGAGATTGAGCACTCGAACTCCACCGTCGGGTGGCTCCCCGGCCAGGTTGAAAAAACTCCAGAGCCGGGACCATTCGTAATCCAGTCCGCCGCGTCCACACATGTCCCGGATTGTAACGGAATGTTGCTAGAATGCATCTCCCGCGCCGAGGTGGCGGAACTGGTAGACGCGCCAGGTTTAGGTCCTGGTGTCCTTTGGACGTGGAGGTTCGAGTCCTCTCCTCGGCACCATTTATACGGGAGACGGGAGACGGGAGACGGGAGACGGGAGACGATTGTGGGTGGGGTGGCAGACCTAGCGTTGGTGATGATGTTTGGGGTATGGGTCCGTCGGAGACAGGCGTGATCGGTTTCCGGCCGGCGTTGCCCCGACTTTGGGATTCGTCTACCGTCTACCGTCTTCCGTCTACCGGCATGTGGTGCCCAGGGGGAGACTCGAACTCCCACATCCTATTGGATACTAGCGTCTGTGGTGCTTCGCGAGCGCTTCATTCCGCTGCGCGGAAAGCCGCACTCGCTACGCCATTTGTTTATGACGCTTCAGGTGCGCAACGGGGAGAGTCGTCGGAATCGTGGTGCCCAGGGGGAGACTCGAACTCCCACATCCTATTGGATACTAGCACCTGAAGCTAGCGCGTCTACCAATTCCGCCACCTGGGCAGGTGTGCGTGCAGGGCGGCAATTATAATGCCGTCGGGGCTGCCTGTCAGCTTGTCGGGTCAAAAAAACCGGCCGGGCTCTGATGAGCCCGGCCGGGTTTCGGTAAAAAGTGTGGCCGAGGCAAGGGGGGAACCTCGGCCACGAACCGGATAGGGGAAGGGGGGAACCCCACTCCGGAAACCTGATTTTAAACCCCGGGATGCCGGTGTCAAGGGTGAATTGATGTTTTTGTGATGAATTTCCCCAAAAAAAGGTCGCAGGAGGGCGCTCAAGGCGGGCTCGGGGGCCTCTTGTCATGCTTGCCCGGTTATACTTTGCGGCGGATTTCTATTACACGGCCGGACCATGCCAATCGGCGGCCCCAACGGAGGATGATTCTGCGCATATGGACTTTCGACTGACCGAAGAACAGGAAATGATTCAGGCCACGGCGCGGGATTTTGCCCGCAGCGAAATCGTGCCGGTGGCGGCCGCTCATGATGAATCCGGGGAGTTTCCCCTGGATACCATTCGCAAGATGGGTGAGTTGGGCCTGATGGGGATCGAGGTGCCGGATGAATACGGCGGGGCCGGGCTGGATACCGTGGGTTATACATTGGCCATGATCGAGATCAGTGCGGCGGATGCCGCGCATGGCACCATCATGTCGGTCAATAACTCCTTGTTCTGCAATGGTATTCTCAAGTACGGCAGCGAGGAACAGAAACAGAAGTACGTGCGCGAGATTGCCACCGGCGAGCAGATCGGCGCGTATGCGCTGACCGAGCCTCAGTCGGGCTCGGATGCCTCGCGCATGCGCTCGCGGGCGGTGCTCAGTGACGACGGCACTCATTACATCATCAATGCGCGCAAGTCATGGATCACATCCGGCCCGGTGGCTCGCTACATGGTGCTTTTCGCCGCGACCGATCCGGATGCCGGCGGGCGCGGCATCACGGCATTCCTGATCGACTCCGAGCGCGACGGGTTGAGTCTCGGCAAGACCGAGCCAAAGATGGGCATCCGCGCTTCGGCGACCTGCGAGATCGAGCTCAACGATTACCATTGCCCGGTGGAGGACCGCCTCGGTGAGGAGGGCGAAGGCTTCAAGATCGCAATGAGCGTGCTCGATGCCGGGCGCATCGGTATCGCGGCCCAGGCGGTGGGGATTGCCCAGGCGGCTTATGAGGCGAGTCTGGAATACGCTCGCGAGCGTAAGGCGTTTGGCAAGGAAATCGGCAGCTTCCAGATGATTCAGTCCAAGATTGCCGACATGAAGTGTCGACTGGAGGCGGCTCGCCTGCTGACGCTGCGTGCCGCATGGGCCAAGATGCAGGCCAGCCAGACTGGCGCACGCTTCACTGCCGAGGGTTCCATGGCCAAGTTGGTGGCATCCGAGGCGGCGATGTGGATTGCCTACCAGGCGGTGCAGATCCACGGTGGCATGGGGTACAGCAAGGAGATGCCGGTCGAGCGCTATTTCCGGGATGCCAAGATTACCGAGATTTACGAGGGCACCAGCGAAATTCAACGCATGGTGATCGCTCGTTCCGAAACCGGATTGCGCTAGCCGGCTAGCGTTTGTGGTTGAAAGGTCACGCTGAAATGGGGAGTCAGGTCCAGGGCATGAGCAGTAGCCAGAAAAAACAGTCAAAACAGGATCATCTGGATGCGGTTGCGGCCGCGATTCGAGACAAGCAAGGTAGTGAACAGGTCGCAGCCTTTTCGCGGGAATTGTTGCGGCGGGTACCGGCCGATGAGCTGGCCGAAACCGATTCGGAGATCAATGCCCACATGGCGCTCGATTTTTTCGAGTTTGCCCGGCAGCGTAACCGTGGCGAAGTCAAGCTGAGAATCGTCAATCCGACCCGTGACAGCCACGGTTGGGAAAGTCAGCACACGGTGCTGGAGATCATCAATGATGACATGCCGTTTCTGGTTGATTCCGTGGTCCTGGCGCTTTCGGAATTGGGGATTTCCGCCCACCTGATCATTCATCCGGTCATGCGCGTTCGCCGTGACCAGGGCGGGCATTGGCTGAGCCTTTGTCAGGGTGAGGATGAGGATGGCCAGAGCGAATCGCTGATNCACCTTCAGATTGATCGCCAGACATTTCCGGAGAATCTGGCGCGCATCGAGCAACGGGTCCGGGCCGGTTTGTCTGATGTTCGCCGTGCAGTGAGCGATTGGCGGCAGATGACCGCCAAGGCCAGTGAAATTGCCGATGAACTTCCTGATACGCATGCCGCAATGGAAGCCGAAGCGCTGGCCGAAGCGCAGGACTTCTTCCAATGGCTGGCTAATGATCATTTCACGTTTCTCGGCTACCGAGAATATGTGATCGAACCGGGCGAGGATGGTCGTCTACTCAGGCCGGTCGAGGGCAGTGGCCTGGGCATCATGCATGATGAGCATCGCAAGGCGCCGGTCAGGCGGGTGGCCGATCTCTCCGGTAGTGGAGCCGAGCAAGGTGTCGAAGACCCCATCATCATCACCAAGACCAATGCCCATTCAGTGGTGCACCGCGGCGGTTACATGGACTACATCTCGGTGCTTTACTTTGACAAGCAGGGCAAGGTGACCGGTGAAAAACGTCTGATCGGGCTGTTCACGTCCGGGGCCTATATTCGACGCTGCCAAGACACGCCACTGGTTCGGCGCAAGGTCGAGGATGTGGTGGAGCGTTCCGGTCTCAGGCCCGGAAGTCATGCCGGAAAGGCGCTATTGCATATTCTCGAGACCCTGCCTCGTGACGAGTTGTTCCAGGCCTCGGTCGAAGAGCTGCTCGAGCTGGCGACCGGCATACTCGACTTGCAGGAGCGCAGCCAGACCCGCCTGTTCATTCGTCGTGAGCGATTCGGTCGTTTCTTCTCCTGCCTGGTGTTCATTCCGCGCGACCGCTTCAACACCGAGAACCGCGAACGCATTCAGGCCATTCTCAAGCGCTCCCTCAAGGCTGACAAGTTCGATTTTGCCATCCAGGTGGGGGGCTCGAAACTGGCCCGTGTCCAGTTGGTGGTGCGTCCACGCAAGGATGCCGGTACGATTGATTACGACATCCGCGAGATCGAAAGGAAGATCATCAAGGTGATCCGTTCCTGGCCGGATGAGTTGACCGAAATCCTGGTGCGCGATCACGGCGAGGAAAAAGGGCTGGAACTGAGCCGGCGTTTCAGCAAGGCGTTTCCGGCCTCTTATACCGAAGAAGTCTCTCCGCACGTGGCCAGCTTTGATGTGGTCAATGTGTCATGCCTGAAGGATCTGGAAGATCTGCGCATGAGCCTCTACAAGCCGCGCCAGCCGGGGCGGGGCATCATCCGCTTCAAGCTGTTCAAGCATGAACAGCCGATACCTTTGAGTGATGTCTTGCCGATGCTCGAAAACCTCGGCATGCGCATCGTCTCGGAGCGTCCCTACGAACTCAAGCTGGCCGATGGCCATCATGTCTGGATCCAGGACTTCGACATGAGTCCTTCGACCGGCGAAGAGCTCAGCCTTGACCTTATCCGTGACAATTTTCAGCAGGCATTCGAGAAGACCTGGCGCAGGCAGGTCGAGAACGACGGCTTTAATCGACTGGTGTTACTGGCTCACCTGGACTGGCGCCAGGTCAACTTGCTGCGTGCATGCTGCAAGTATCTGCTGCAGACCGGCATGCCGTTCTCGCAAACCTACATGGAGCAGACCCTGGCGGCCTGGCCACTGGTCGCGCGTTTACTGGTCGAGTATTTCGAATCTCGGTTCGATCCCACCCGGAACCAGCAAAGCGCCGCACAACGCTCGGCTTCACGCAAGGCCCTCGAGACCCAGTGTCGTCAGTTGCTGGAGCGCTTTGATGATGACGTGCTGGTTGAGTTGCTCGGCGACGCCCTGGCCGAGCGCGACAAGAAACGCGAAACATTCGAGGATATGCCTATTCGCAAGACGATCCTGCGGGCCATCGACAGCGTTTCCTCGGCTGATCAGGACCGCATCCTGCGCGCCTTCTATGACTTGATCAGGGCCGTGTTGCGGACCAATTTCTACCAGCGGGATGCGCGTGGCGAGTTTCACGATTATCAGAGTTTCAAGCTCGACTCCGCGGTGGTGGCGAATTTGCCGCGGCCAAGGCCATATCGGGAAATCTGGGTGTATTCACCGCGGGTCGAGGGCATTCACTTGCGGGGTGGCAAGGTCGCGCGCGGTGGATTGCGCTGGTCGGATCGACGCGAGGATTTTCGAACTGAAGTACTCGGCCTGATGCGCGCCCAGAACGTCAAGAACACCATGATCGTCCCGGTCGGGGCCAAAGGCGGATTTGTCGTCAAGCAGCCTCCCGATGGGGATGATCGTGATCGTTTGATGGCCGAAGTCGTGTACTGCTATCGTTGTTTCATCCATGGGCTGCTTGATATCACGGACAATCTCGATGGTGAGCAGGTTGTACCGCCCCGTGAAGTCGTTCGCGCCGATGATGATGATCCCTACCTGGTCGTGGCTGCCGACAAGGGGACTGCGACTTTTTCCGACATCGCCAATGCGATTTCTGCCGAACACGGCTTCTGGCTGGGGGACGCATTCGCTTCCGGCGGTTCCAACGGATATGACCACAAGAAGATGGGCATCACGGCCAAGGGCGCCTGGGAATCGGTCAAGCGTCATTTTCGTGAAATGGGCGTCGATGTACAGAACGACGAGTTCAGTGTTGTCGGTATCGGTGACATGGGCGGTGATGTGTTCGGCAACGGCATGCTGTTGTCCAGGCACATTCGTCTCAAGGCCGCCTTCAACCACATGCATATTTTCCTCGATCCCAACCCGGATGCGGCTGCCAGTCATGCCGAACGCCTGCGATTGTTCAACAAGGAACGCTCGACCTGGGCGGATTACGATGAAAGCCTGATTTCCGAGGGTGGCGGTATCTATTCACGCCAGGCCAAGGCCATCCGGATTTCGCCGCAAGTCCGGGAATGGCTGGGCATCGATGCCGAAGAGCTCGCCCCGCATGAACTGATTCGCGCCCTGCTGACTGCGCCGGCGGACTTGCTCTGGAATGGTGGAATCGGCACTTACATCAAGGCTACAAGCGAAGCCCATGGCGATGTCGGCGATCTGGCCAACAACCTGGTTCGGGTCAACGGACGGGACCTTCGCTGCAAGGTGGTTGGCGAGGGGGGCAACCTGGGCATGACCCAACGCGGTCGCATCGAGTTTGCCCTGGCCGGTGGTCGGGTGAATACCGATTTCATTGATAACTCCGCCGGTGTCGACTGTTCGGATCACGAGGTCAACATCAAGATCCTGCTCAACCTGGCCGTGGATCGCGGTCTGATCGATCATGCTCAGCGCAACGAATTGTTGCGAGAGATGACTGATGAGGTTTCCGATCTGGTACTGCGCAGCAATTACCTGCAGACCCAGGCATTGAGCATGATGGAAAGCCTGACCAGTGATCGCCTCGGGGCCGAGGCTCATTTTATTGCCATGCTCGAGCACCAGGGCGTGATCGATCGTGATCTTGAACAATTGCCCGACGAAGAAGAGTTGCGCGAGCGCGTCGCCAAGGGACGCGGGTTGACCCGACCGGAACTGTCGCTGTTGCTGTCTTACGGCAAGATCACCCTGTACAAGGAATTGCTGGCCTCGGATGTTCCGGAAGACCCATACCTGTCCCGCGAACTCGAGGACTATTTTCCGGCTCCGCTGCGCAAGCGCTTCAGCGATCTGATGCCCGAGCATCGTCTCTGGCGTGAAATCATTGCCACCCGAGTGACCAATTCCATCGTCAATCGCATGGGCGCCCACTTTGCGATGCGCATTCGCGAAGACACTGGCGCCAACTCGGCGACCATGGCCAAGGCTTACACCGTGGCTCGTGAAATTTTCCAGGCGCGTGATTACTGGGGGCAGGTCGAGTCACTGGATAACCAGGTGCCGGCCAGTGCTCAAAACAAGGCCATGCTGGAAATGTGGAACCTGCTGCGCCAGATGACCCGCCGGTTGATATCGCTTCCGGGTGGTTATGGAATCGATATCTCCAGCAAGGTCAATCGATTTGCGCCGGGCATCAAGGCCTATTCCGAGTGTCTGGAAGATGTACTCGATGATGAGTTGTCAAGCCAGCTCAGGGCGCGGCGTGATGAGCTGGTCGGGAACGGGTTCCCGGAGGCCGTTGCTCATCGCATCGCCAGCCTGCGCTTCATGCACTCTGCGCTGGATATCGTCGACGAGGCCGGGGTGCGAAAACTGGATGTCGATCAGGTCGCGCTTATTTACTTCCGCTTGCTGGATCGGTTGCACCTGAAGTGGCTGCGTGCCCAGATCGAGGGGCTTCCGGTCGAGCAGCCCTGGCATGCCCATGCGCGTGGCAATCTGCGTGATGAGCTGTATGCCAGTCATCGAAACCTCGCTCGCCGCATCATCGAAGAGACCGGTGACGAGGATGACCCGGTCGAGGCCTGGTTCAATCGTTACGATATCCAGGTGGCCCGCTTGTCGGTCATGCTCGACGAGATGCACAATATCGGCGCCAGTGACTATCCTTCCATGCAGGTTGCGATCAAGGGTCTTGGCCAACTGCTTAACGCGACGTCCTGATGACCGACTCGCTGGCCATGGCCTTTCTTGCCAGCGAGCATCCCGGTTCCGTTGAGGCGGTTGACGAACTGACCCGGCGCTACGGCAGTGTTTCGCCGCACGCTGCCGATGTGCTGGTAGTGCTCGGTGGCGACGGTTTCATGTTGCATACCCTGCACGAGCATGTTGACCTGGGTCTGCCGGTTTTCGGCATGCGTCTGGGCGAGGTGGGTTTCCTGATGAATCGCTATGCGCCGGAGGATCTGCCCGAGCGTATTGCCCAGGCCCGCCAGGTTGAACTGACGCCATTGGCCATGCATGCCTGCAATGTCAATGGACGCGAGCACCGGGCCGTGGCCATCAACGAGGTGTCCCTGTTGCGCCAGACCAACCAGGCCGCACATCTGAAGATACTGGTCAATGAGCGTGAGCGGGTGCCGCGACTGGTGGCCGATGGCGTGCTTGTGGCCACCGCCGCCGGTTCCACGGCCTACAATCTGTCGGCCCATGGCCCCATCATTCCCCTGGGGACCGAGGCCATCGTGCTGACTCCGATCAGTCCGTTTCGTCCGCGTCGCTGGCAAGGGGCCATTCTGCCGGCATCCGCCCAGGTGCGCTTCGAGGTGGTCAATCCCACTCGCCGCCCCGTCAGCGCAACTGCCGATTACGATGAATTCCGTGATGTGGCCTGGGTCGAAGTCGGCCAGTCCGCCGATATTCGCCACCGTTTGCTGTTTGATCCGGAGCATTCGCTGGAGGAGCGGATTCTGAATGAGCAGTTCATGGGTTGATGGGAGACGGAAGACGTAAGACGGGAGACGGGTAAACTGACACTTGCAGCATGAATCAATCAGACGACAACCCAGGACCGCTGACCATCGGCATCTCCTCGCGAGCCCTGTTCGATCTCGATGCCAGTCACAAGGTGTTCGAGGACGGTGGGCTGGAGGCCTACATGGAGTTTCAGCGGCGCCACGAAGATGACGTTTTGCCGCCCGGCGTGGCGTTCAGGCTGGCCGAGAAGTTGCTGGCGCTCAACGACGACGACCTGGACCATCCCGGGGTCGAGGTCATTTTGCTGTCGCGCAACAGCGCCGATACCGGACTGCGGATTTTCAATTCCATCGAGCATCATGGCCTGAATATCGAGCGTGCCGTGTTCACCAATGGGGCCAGTCCTTCGCAGTATATTGAGCCGGCCGGTGTACAGCTTTTCCTGTCAGCCAATGATGACGATGTCCGGCGTGTGCTGACGGCCGGATATGCCGCCGCCACCATCCTGCCTTCAGCGACTCGCGAGAATCGTTCACCGCAACTGCGCCTGGCTTTTGATGGCGATGCGGTCATTTTTTCCGACGAGGCCGAACGGGTGTACAAGGAGCAGGGTCTGGAAGCCTTTTCCGACAGTGAAAGGCGCGCCGCGGACAAACCCCTGGCGGCCGGACCATTCAAGCCGGTGCTCGAAGCCATCCATCGTATCCAGTCGGCCTATCCGGTCGAGGAAAACCCCATTCGCACCGCGTTGATCACGGCGCGTTCGGCGCCGGCCCACAAACGCGTGATTCTGACCTTGCGAGCCTGGGGGATTCGCATCGACGAGGCGCTGTTTCTCGGCGGGCGTGACAAGGGCCCCTTCCTGCGCGCCTTCGGCGCCGATATCTTCTTCGACGATCAGCAAGTGCACTGCTCAAGCGCCCGCGGGGAGGTGGCCACCGGCCACGTCCCGCACGGGATCGCCAACGAACCGCCAAAACCGCGCTGAAGTTCACCATCGGTTCGAATTACAATGGGCGTCTGTTGATTCCACACCCCCATCCGAGTAACAAGACCCCGATCCATGAATACACTCAAGCGATTGATGCTGGCCGCCGCCGTGGCCTGGCTTGCCTTGCCGGCCCTGGCCGACGATGAGAACGTTGACAGCGGCAATGGCGCTGACAAGGACAATGACAAGGGCTGGTCGGTCAATGAACCACCCGGCGAGTGGCGCTCGATCGAGATCGACACCGAAACGTTCACCTGGTCGGATGTCGATATCAGTCCGGATGGTCAGACCCTGATTTTCCACATGCTTGGGGATATCTATCGAGTGTCCATCGATGGTGGGCAGGCCGAAGCCCTGACCGATGATATTGCCTGGAACTTCCAGCCACGCTTCAGCCCCGATGGACGCTCGATCGCTTTCATCTCCGATCGCGAAGGCGCCGAAAACATCTGGATCATGGATGCCGATGGCGACAATACAAAGCAGGTCAGCTCCGAACGTGAGCATTTGCTGCATAACCCGGCCTGGTCGCCGGACGGCGACTACATCGCCGCGCGCAAGGGTTATGTCTCGCAACGTTCGATTCCGTCCGGCAGCATCTGGATGTATCACCGCGCCGGGGGCTCAGGGGTCGAGCTGGTCGAGCGATTGCACGGTCAGCAATCAGAAAAGAACATTGCCGAGCCGAACTTTTCACCGGATGGGCGCTACCTGTATTTCAGCCAGGATGTCACCCCCGGCCGGGTCTGGGAATACAATCGCGACGCCAACAACGGCATCTTCGCCATTCGCCGGCTGGACCTGGAATCCGGCGAGATTGATACCGTGACCGGTGGTCCCGGCGGAGCGATTCGCCCGGTGGTCTCGCCGGATGGCAAGCAACTGGCCTTCGTGCGCCGCAACCCCACCGAGCTGTCCTCACGTCTGGTGGTGCGTGATCTGGAATCGGGCATCGAACGGACCGTGATGGAGCGCATCGAGCGCGACAAGCAGGAAACCTCCGGCGACATGGGCAATTATCCGAGTTTCGCCTGGCATCCGGATGGGCAATCGCTGGTGTTGTGGGCGCACGGCAAGTTTCATCGGGCCGGCCTGGATGGTGACCATCAGCCAATCGAGGTCCGGGTCAGCACCGAGCGCAAGATTTCACCGGCGCTCAGGCGTGATGTGGAGGTCTCGCCGGATGCCTTTCCGGTACGCATGGCGCGCTGGACGCAGATGAGTCCCGATGGCAATCTGGCCATCTACCAGGCCATGGGTTATCTGTGGCTGCATGACCTGGACCAGGGCAGTCATCGACGCCTGACTTCGCAGACCGACCATTGGGAGTTCTATCCGTCCTTTTCACCCGATGGTCGCCAGGTGGTCTACACCACCTTCGATGATGAGGAGCTGGGAGTCGTCCGCATCCATCCGGTTGGACGTGGTCGTGGACGCACATTGACCAGCGAGCCGGGTCACTATGTCGAACCCTCCTTCTCACCGGACGGGGAGCAGGTGGTCTTTCGCAAGATCAGTGGTGGATTCATCACTTCGCCGACTTGGTCGGAAAGAACCGGGATTTATCGGGTATCGGCTTCCGGTGACGAACCGGTCCGTGTGCTTGATCGTGGCGGCAGTCCCCAGTTTTCGGCCGACGGCCAGCGCATTCTGTTCAGCGAACGCGGTGAAAACGCCTCGCTGTCGCTCAATAGCGTCAATCTTGATGGTCACGATGAGCGCCAGCACCTGACCGGCAACTGGATCACCGAGTATCGGGTATCACCTGACGGACGCTGGGTGGCTTTTGCCGAACACTACAACGCTTACCTCGCCCCATTTTTTGCCGCCGGCAAACCGGTCGACCTGAGCGCCGACACGCGTGCATTTCCGGTCCGCAAGGTCTCGGCCCGGGGCGGGGAGAACCTGCATTTTTCCGCCGACAGTCGGAGCCTGGCCTGGTCGCATGGGGCGACCCTTTACACTCGCGAGCTGACTGATGCCTTTGCCTTCCTGGATGGGGCTCCCGAGGAGTTGCCCGAGCCGGCCACCGAGGGCCGCAACCTGTCCATCGAGTTCGATGCCGACCGTCACGATGGCCGTATCGCCCTGGTTGGGGGTCGCGTGGTCACCATGCGTGACGCGCACTCCGAACAGGAAATCATTGAAGACGGCGTGGTGCTGGTCGAAGGCCATCGCATTTCAGCGGTCGGCCGCCGCGATGAAGTCGAAATCCCCGATGGTTTCGAAGTCATTGACGTGGACGGCAAGACGGTGCTGCCGGGCCTGGTCGATGCTCATGCCCACGGGCCCAAGACCAACCAGCAACTGACCCCGAGGCAGAACTGGACCCAGGTCGCCAACCTGGCCTTCGGGGTGACCACCATCCACGACCCGTCCAATGACAATGCCGGCATTTTCTCCATGGCCGAACTGCAGCGCGCCGGCAAGGTGCTGGCTCCGCGCATCTTCTCGACCGGTCGCATTCTCTACGGTGCGATCAGGCCGGGCTTCACTGCGCGAATCGACGATTATGAAGATGCCGAATTCCATGTTCGCCGCCAGAAGGAACTGGGCGCGATTTCGGTAAAAAGCTACAACTACCTGCGCCGTGACCAGCGCCAGCAGGTGCTCGAGGCCGGACGCAAGCTCGATGTCCTGGTGGTGCCCGAGGGCGGCATGCGTTTCGAGCAGAACATGAACCAGATCGTCGACGGTCATACCGGTATCGAGCACAGTCTGTCCATTCACCGCGCCTACGATGATCTCGAGCAACTCTGGGGTCAGACCGATGTGGTCTGGTCACCGACCTTTGGTGTCGCCTATGGCGGCATGATGGGCGAGGAGTACTGGTATGACAAGACCGAAGTCTGGAAGAACGAGCGCTTGCTGAACTTTGTTCCCCGCTTCGTGGTGTATCCGCGCTCGATTCGTCGCCCGACCGCACCCGAAGAACTCTATAACCATATCGCCGTGGCCGAGAAAGCCAGGCAGATGAACGAGCTTGGCGTACCCGTGGTCATCGGCGCCCACGGCCAGCTGGCCGGCCTGGCCGCCCATTGGGAGATGTGGATGATGGAACAGGGTGGTTTCACGCCGTGGCAAGCATTGCGAGGTGCGACCATCGACGGTGCCCGCTACTTCGGCATGGATGCCGAAATCGGCTCCATCGAGCAGGGCAAGCTGGCCGACCTGTTCGTGGTTGACGGCGATGTACTCGAAGACATTCGCGCCAGCGAAAACGTGGTCTACACCATGCTCAATGGTCGACTGTACGATGCCGCCAACATGAACCAGCTCGCCCCCGAACAGGTCGAGCGACCGCCGTTTTTCTTCGAACGAGAGGGCGGTGATGTCTGGCAACCGGAAGCGATGGAGCACTTCCACCAGATGGGCCACGACCTGGGCTGGCATTGCCGGCATTGATTCGGCACTAGACCAGTCGGTCCTTACGTGGCCGGCGGTCGACCTGCCGGTCGGGCGAACAGATCGTGCTGGTCGGCGCCGGTGATTTCGACATCAATGAAATCTCCGACCGTCGCATGACCAGCATTTTCGACGATGACCTGGCCATCAATTTCCGGGGCATCGCCGTAGGAGCGGGCGATCGCGGTGTTGTCTTCCAGGCGGTCGATGATGACCGGTTCGACCTGGCCGATGCGGTGTTTGAGGCGGCGGGCGCTGATCTCAGCCTGGCAGGCCATGAAGCGATGCCAGCGCTCTTCCTTTACGGCTTCCGGCACCGGGTCGGGCAGGGCATTGGCCGCGGCCCCCTCAACCGGCGAGTACTGAAAGCAGCCAACCCGGTCGAGCTCGGCTGCTTCCAGCCATTCCAGAAGTTGCTCGAAATCGGCCTTGGTTTCACCGGGGAAGCCGACAATGAAAGTCGAACGGATGACCAGGTGGGGACATTGTTCCCGCCAGCGCCAAACCCGTTCCAGGGTGTTTTCGGCCGCGGCCGGGCGTTTCATGGCCTTGAGTATGCGCTTGCTGGCGTGCTGAAAGGGAATATCCAGGTAAGGCAGGATCAAGCCCTCGTTCATCAGCGGAATCAAGCGGTCAACGTGGGGGTAGGGGTAGACATAATGCAGGCGTACCCAGGCCTCCAGCTCACCCAGCGCCCGGGCCAGGTCGTGAATGCGGGTTTCCCATTCGCGCTCGCGCCAGTAGTCGGTCTGGTATTTCACATCGACACCGTACGCGCTGGTGTCCTGGGAAATCACCAGCAGCTCGGACACACCGCGCTCGACCAGGCTCTCAGCCTCGCGCATGACCATCCCGAGCGGCCGGCTGCGCAATTTGCCGCGCATGTCCGGGATGATGCAGAAGCTGCACTTGTGATTGCAACCTTCTGAAATCTTTAGATATGCATAGTGACCCGGGGTTAGTTTCAGACCACCGGGCGGGACCAGGTCAATGCGTGGATCATGCGGTCGGGGCAGGTGCTGGTGGACCGAGGCCAGCACCGCATCGGCCTGGTGAGGGCCGGTGACCCCGAGGACTTTCGGGTGGATGCGGGTGATGTCCTCGGGTTTGGCGCCCATGCAGCCGGTGACCAGCACCTTGCCATTCTCAGTCAACGCCTCGCCGATGGTTTCCAGCGATTCGGCCTTGGCCGAATCGATGAAACCACAGGTGTTGACTACCACCAGGTCGGCTTGTTCGTAACGCGGCGCCATCCGGTAGCCCTCGGAGCGCAGGCGAGTGACGATCTGCTCTGAATCAACCAGTGCCTTGGGACAACCCAGCGAGACCAGTCCGACAGTCGGGGAATCGGTATCCGGGGCGTTCATGCCGGACTCGTCCAAATCAGGATGCATCCTTCCACCGTCGAATCACGCCGAACACGGCTTCGGGCTTGTCACCGGTGCCGGGTTCGCGCCGGTTGGCGGCCTCGACAACGACCGGATCGCGCGTGCGCAGAAACGGGTTGGCGGCACGTTCTTCGCCCAGGGTGGAGGGCAGGGTGATCCGCTCTTCACTGCGCAGGCGACTGGCCTGTTCGGCGCGCGTCTTCAGTGCGGCATTGCCAGGTTCGACCTGCAGGGCGAAGCGGCAGTTGTCCAGCGTGTATTCGTGGGCACAGTAGACCTTCATGCTCTCGGGCAGATCGGACAGCTTGTCCAGCGAGTTCTGCATCTGTTCAGGCGTGCCTTCGAACAAACGTCCGCAACCGATTGAGAACAGAGTGTCCCCGGCCAGCAGGATGTCATCGTCATGAAAGACGATATGGGTGGTGGTGTGTCCGGGCGTTTCCAGTACCCCGAAATCCAGCTCCAGTTCCGGCACCACCGCCCGGTCGCCTTCGCTGACCGGCTCGGTGACCTGGGGAATGCGCGGGTCCTTCGGTCCCCACACCGGCACCGGGTGATTGCGCAGGATTTCGTCCGCGCCGCCAATATGGTCGTAGTGGTGATGAGTCAACAGCAAGGCGCACAATTTCAGGCCCTTGCGAGTCAGAAAATCCAGAGGCTCGGCAGCGCTGCCCGGATCCACCAGAACGCATTGGCGACCATCGTGCAGCGCCCAGATATAGTTGGTTTCGAACGCGGCGATCGGTTCGATGGCAAGCGGCATGTACCTCTCCTTCTGGTATCCTTAAGCGGTGTTCTTCGGTCATTCTAACGCCCCCATGAGCCTGAGCGGCTTTGCCTCCCTGCAGTCGGTGGAAAATCTTCTGGTGCCGGCCGCGTTGAAAGGGTTGCGCGGCGACTGGTTGCTGGAGGTTGCACCCCTGATCGGCCCATCTCCCGCGCTTGATCAGCCACGGGTCCGGGTGCTGTTTGACAGCCAGGGTATCGGCTGGCCGTTTCGCGCCCGAATGGATGAGTGGCCGCTCGATGATGAATCGGTCGATGCGATCCTGGCGCGTCATGTCTGGCAGCCGGGGGTGGCCGCCAGCCCGATGTCCGAGCTCATGCGGGTGCTCAAACCGGGCGGGTTGCTGGTCTCGGTATCGGCCAATCCCTGGCATCGCCTTGCCTGGCAGGAACTGGGACGCGCGGCCCTGCATCTGCCAAGCTGGCCACACTTGCAGATGGTGCACGTGCGTCATGCCCTGAAGTTGTCGACTCCGGCTGTCAGCCAGTGGCGGGGACTGGTGCCGGGCGTTTCGCCAGTTCTGGTGCTGATTGCGCGCAAGGCGCAAACGCCGGCGCGCATCGACCCGGTTCGCTTCGCCAAGCCCCGGGTTGCAGTCGGCGCCATGCCGGCCAGTCATTGCCGGGCGGCATGAGCGAAGTGGTGCATATCTGGACCGACGGCGCCTGCCTGGGCAACCCCGGCCCCGGTGGCTGGGGTGTATTGATGCGCTGGAATGGCCACGAGCGGGAATTGTCGGGCGCCGAGGCACAGACCACCAACAATCGAATGGAATTGCTGGCCGCGATCGAGGCACTGGAGGCCCTCAAGCGACCCTGCACGGTCATTCTGACCACCGACTCCCAGTACGTTCGCAAGGGCATCACGGAGTGGATGATGAATTGGAAAAGGAATGGCTGGAAAACGGCCTCCCGAAAGCCCGTGAAAAATGCCGATTTGTGGCAACGGCTGGACCAGGCCGTGGCTCGCCACCAGGTGCGCTGGGACTGGGTCAAGGGTCACAGTGGTCATCCGGAAAACGAGCGGGCCGATGAGCTGGCCAGTCATGCCGCCAGGCAGCAATAAGCAAGTCTTGACCGGAGTGAACATGGAAGACAATCGCCAGGTCGTGCTGGATACGGAAACGACGGGCCTCGAGCATCGAGATGGCCATCGGATCATCGAAATCGGATGTGTGGAACTGATCGAGCGTCGCCTGACCGGACGCAACTATCACGTCTACCTCAACCCGGAACGTGAGGTCGAAGGCGGTGCCCTGGTGGTGCATGGCATCACCAACGAGTTTCTGGCCGACAAGCCCCGTTTTGTCGATGTTGCCGATGAATTGCTCGAGTTCATCCGCGATGCTGAACTGATTATCCATAACGCATCGTTCGATGTCGGTTTTCTGAACGCTGAATTGGCCTGGATGGATTCGGAAATCCGGATCGAGAGTATTGCCCGCATACTCGATACTCTGGCCCTGGCCCGAGAGCTTCATCCCGGGCAGCGTGCCGGTCTGGATGCATTGTGCAAACGCTACGAGGTCGATAACTCTGGGCGCGACCTGCACGGTGCGCTGCTGGATGCCGAATTGCTGGCCGAAGTGTACCTGGCGATGACCGGTGGCCAGGTGGACTTGTGCCTGGACCTGGCCGGAGACGGTGAGGGCGAAATTGCGGGAGAGATCGTCACCGGAATTGATCTTTCCAGGCTCAAGGTCAGACCGGCCGACGCCGCTGAAATCGCGGCTCATGAAAAACGCCTGGCTGCCATCGAAAAAAAAGCCGGTCGGTGTCTGTGGCGAGAACTCGAAGAGCACGGGGCCTGACCCGTGCCGGAGTCAAAGCCACCCGAAAGGATCACACAGTTTCGTGCCCGCAAGGCTGCCGCAGTGGTGGTCATGCTGATGGGGCTGTTGATGTTTCTTGATCGCTTCGAGATGATTCGGCACGGCCTGGCCAGCGAGGATTGGCCGACGGTCGCCGGCGTGGTCCGTGATTTCGATACACGCATGATCGGTGATGTTCGCAGCGGCGGCACCTGGTCATTCACCGTGCACTACATGTACCGGGTCGATGGCCATGAGTATTCCAGCGACCGCTTGCGCTTTTCCCGTGCGATAGCCGAGCGTGACACAGCCGAGATCCAGGCCATGCTGGAACGATTCGAGCCGGGTCGAACGGTCACCGTCTACCATCATCCGCAACAGCATGACTTGTCGGTACTCGAGCCTGGCGTTGATCGCAGCGGTTGGCTTGGCATGTTGCTGGCGATTTTGTTGCTGATTCTCGCGGTGGTATTCTGGATCGTACCGACCCGAATCGTTTCATCGGATTCCGATTCGGGGAATGGAGGTCAGGGCCAGACATGATGGAGATTGATCACCAATTGCTTGTGGGCAGCTTCTGGATTGTTGCGCTGCTTGCCTGTATTGCTCTGGCGATGGCCATTCACTATCGCAGGCAGCTGCAATCCGTGCGTGGTCCTTCGAATCAACACCGCGGAATGCGCGAAGCGATTCTCCACGCATTGGCTCAAGGCTCGAGACTGCTGTTCAACACGTCCGACAAGGAACGCGCCATGGGCCAGGCACTCAAGGCGTTGGGTGAGGCAGCCCGTGTCGACCGGGTCTATGTATTCGAAAATCATCGCGACCGGAAAAGCGGAAAGCTGCTGGCCAGTCAGCGCTATGAATGGGTGCGAAGCGGCATCGAGCCACAGATTGAAAATGCGCAGATGCAGAATATGTCCTATGAGGAGTTCATCCCCGACTGGCTCGAACCGCTAAGGAATGGCCGGCCGGTCCATGGGCTGGTGCGTGACCTGCCGCAGACCGAGAGGGCGCTGCTTGAACCCCAGGGTATTGTCTCGATTGCCGTAGTGCCGATCGTTATCGATGGCGTGTTCTGGGGTCAGATCGGATTCGATGACTGCACCAGCGAGCGTGACTGGTCGCGTGCCGAAATCGATGCGTTGGAAATCGCCGCGGCCACCATCGGCTCGGCAATTCATGGCATCCGTGCCGAGCAGGAACTCAAGCGCCAGGTGCAAACGGATGCGTTGACCGGACTGAGCAGCCGGCGAGAATTTCTGGACCAGGCTCGCAAGACCCATCGCAAGACTCTGGAAAACGGTGAGACGCTGGGCCTGTTGATCATGGACCTTGACCATTTCAAATCGGTCAATGACAACCATGGTCACCCGGTCGGTGACCGGGCCTTGAAAGTCTTTGCCCAGGTCTGTCAGCAAAATGTGCGCCACGACGACCTGGTCGGCCGTATGGGAGGAGAGGAATTCGCGATGCTGATTCCCGATATCGACCGCAGCCGCGCCATCGAACTGGCTGAAAACCTGCGTAAGCGGGTCGAAAAGTCACCGGTTCATGTCGAAGGCCGGACACTGTCCCTGACCGTCAGCATCGGCCTGGCACTTTCCAGCCCGGACGAGCCCGATTTCTCCGACCTGCTCAAACGCGCCGACCACGCCCTCTACGAAGCCAAGAACACCGGCCGCAACCGCCTGGTCGCCAGTTGACAAACTAACCAAACCAACAAACCAACTAACCGCTCTTAATCCCGTGCTTGCGCATGATCCCGCGCAGTTGGTTGTAGGTCAGCCCGAGTGCTCGGGCCGCCCCGGCCTGGTTGCCGTTGCTGGCATCCAGGGCCTTGAGCACGGTCTCTTTCTCGACCTGATCGAGATAGGCGCGCAAGTCATCCGGCAGCGTATCGGCTGGTTGTGTCGGGATCGTCTCTTGCGGCTTGTTGCTGGGTCGCCAGGGTGAATCGAAAGGGTCGAATTGAATGCCCCCGACCGGTTGGTCGTCATCGGGATGGCGGTAGATGGCCCGCTCAACCACGTTCTTGAGCTCCCGGATATTGCCCGGCCAGGCATGGTCGAGCAGCAACTGTCGAGCGGCTGAGGAAAAGCCGGGAAATATTTCCCGACCCAGTTCCCGGGTCATGCGGATGGCGAAGTGCTCAGCCAGCGGCATGATGTCCTCGCGACGCTCGCGCAATGGCGGCAGTGTGACGACATCGAAAGCCAGCCGATCCAGCAAGTCGGCGCGAAAGCGACCTTTGCCGGCCAGCGCCGGCAAATCTTCGTTTGTGGCGCCGATCACCCGTACATCCACGCTGATGGTTCGCGAAGAACCGAGTCGCTCGAACTGGCCATATTCGATGACTCGCAGGATCTTTTCCTGGATATTCATTGATGTCGTGGCCAGCTCGTCCAGAAACAGTGTGCCGCCGTCAGCCAGTTCGAAGCGCCCCTGACGGCGCCGGGCTGCATCGGTGAATGCGCCGGCTTCATGGCCGAACAGCTCGGATTCCAGCAGAGTTTCGCTGATGGCCGCGCAATTCATCTTGACCAGCGGTTGATCCCAACGCGTGGATAGAAAGTGCAGGCGTTCAGCGATCAGTTCCTTGCCGGTGCCGCGCTCGCCCACGATGAGCACCGGACGATTGAGTACGGCGGCTCTTGAAACCTCCTCGAGGATTTCGAGAAAAGCCGCTGATTCTCCGATAATGGGTTGCTGGTCGGGCGACATGGGTGGTCTGTTTTCGGAAGTCGGTGGTCGGTGGTCAGTGGTCGGTGGTCAGTGGTCGGTGAATGGGCCTTTCAGGTTTTCCTTGAACCTTGCGCCTTGAGCCTTGAGCCTTTTTTTGAACCCTGAACCTGCCTCCTCCAATCTGCAAGAATAGCTCTATGGCAAAAGCAAAGACAAAGTATACCTGTCGCGAATGCGGTGCGAGTTTCCCCAAATGGTCGGGGCAGTGTCCCGACTGTGGTGCCTGGAACGCCCTGGAAGAGGGCGTGGTGCAAGCCACGGCCGGCGGTCCTGCGGGACGGGGTAACTGGACCGGCACGGCGTCGGCCGATGTGGTCAGGTTGTCGGAAGTGGCCGCCGAAGACAGCCTTCGGCGCTTATCTTCGGGGCTGTCCGAGCTGGATCGAGTCCTCGGCGGTGGGCTGGTCCCGGGATCGGTGGTCCTCCTGGGTGGTGACCCGGGAATCGGAAAGTCGACGCTGCTTTTGCAGGCCCAGGCCCATCTGGGCAAGGCCAGCTCCAGCCTGTATGTCACCGGTGAGGAATCCGCCGGCCAGGTCGCGATGCGTGCTCGCCGCCTGGGCCTGGATCCACAGGATCTCGAGTGCCTGACCGAGACCAGTTTGGAAGTGGTCCTGGCCACGGCGGCTTCGCGCAAGCCGGATTTCATGGTGGTTGATTCCATCCAGACCTTGTGGACCGAGGCCCTGCAATCAGCTCCCGGAGCGGTTGCCCAGGTGCGTGAATGCGCGGCCCGGCTGGTTCAGTTTGCCAAGAAGACCGGCTGCGCGGTGGTCCTGGTCGGCCACGTGACCAAGGAGGGCGCACTGGCCGGCCCGCGGGTGCTCGAGCACATGGTTGATGCCGTGCTCTATTTCGAATCGGATTCCGGCAGTCGCTTTCGCCTGGTCCGGGCGGTCAAGAACCGCTTCGGGGCGGCCAATGAGCTTGGCGTATTCGCCATGACCGACAAGGGCCTGAAGGCCATCGGCAACCCTTCGGCCATTTTTCTGTCCGGACAGGAGGAGCCGGCGCCGGGCAGTTGTGTGCTGGTCACGCGGGAGGGCACTCGACCGCTGATGGTCGAGGTCCAGGCGTTGGTGGCGCCATCAACCCTTTCCAACCCGCGGCGGGTGGCCGTCGGTATTGACCCGAATCGCCTGGCGTTGCTGCTGGCGGTGATGAATCGACATGCCGGCGTGGCCATTGGTGATCAGGATGTGTTCATCAATGTCGCCGGCGGCATTCGGGTCAACGAAACCGCCAGTGATCTGGCCATCGCGATGGCGCTGAAATCATCCCTGCGGGAGAAGCCCTTGCCACAGGGATTGGTGGTTTTCGGCGAGGTCGGCCTGTCGGGCGAACTTCGGCCGGTCTACAACGGCGAGGAGCGCCTCAGGGAAGCCGCCGGCCAGGGATTCAAACAGGCCCTGGTGCCCGAAGGCAACCTCAAGGGCGTCAAGGCGAAAATCACTGCCCGTGGCTTTCGCACCCTCGCCCAGGCGCTCGAGGCAGTCTAACCCCCGGATCATTCATCAGTGGTTTACACTTTCGGGAGCAAACTTGGGTGAGATGCGGTTTTGGGTTTTTTCTGCAGGAGTCTGGTCATGACGAAACAAAGTGGTTCTCTCTTATTGATCTTCGCGATCGTGGCACTGGCAGCTTGCGTGACGATCAATGTTTATTTTCCCGAGGCGGCAGCCGAGCGGGCGGCCGATCGGTTCATTCAGGATGTAATTGGCGAGGATGAACGTCAGAGCTCGGCAATACCACCGGCCGGCGGCGGTGGATTGCGTTTTTCAGGCTTGCTGATGGCCAGCGCCTATGCCCAATCGCCGGATATCAACATAGATACGCCACAGGTGCAGTCAATCAAGGAACGCATGGCTGAGCGTCATCGCAATCATCTGGCCGAGTGGTTCAATGCCGGCGCGATCGGTCTGACCCGGCGTGGCCTGGTTGAAATCCGAGACCGCTCGGCGGTGTCGCTGGCTGATCGGCGCAATCTCGAGCGCATTGTCAGTGAAGAGAACTCCGATCGTAACGCGGTCTACCGCGAGATTGCGGTTGCCAATGGTCACCCGGAGTGGGAGTCCGACGTGCGTGAAACCTTTGCCCGACAGTGGATTTCAAATGCCCGTTCCGGCTGGTATTACCAGACCGCGGATGGGGAGTGGACCCGGAAGTAGGTTTTGTCCCGAAAGCGACGTCGCCGATTACCGACAGAACCGGTTTCCGTCGACATTACCGATTTGTCTCACGATGGCCGGGGTGTGGGCCGGGTCGACGGCAAGGCCATGTTCGTGCACGGTGCGTTGCCGGGCGAGTCTGTCCGGGCGCGCCTGATTGATCGCAGTCGCAAGCACGACGAGGCTGTATGTGTCGAAGTGCTGAGCCCATCAGCGGAGCGCATCGAGCCCGAATGTCCATGGTTCGACCATTGCGGAGGATGCGCGCTGCAACACCTCGAGCATGACGCCCAGCTGCACTGGAAGGACAAGCGCCTGGTCGACAACCTGATGCGTCTGGGTGGCGTCGAGGCCGATGAGTGGATCGAGCCCCTGGCGGCCGAGCCTTGGTACTACCGGCGACGTGCGCGTCTGAGTGCGCGCCTGGTGCGCGGCAAGGGAAGGGTCCTGGTCGGATTTCGTGAGCCCCAGGGGCGCTTCGTGGCCGACATCGGGGATTGTCGGGTGCTCCACCCGGACTTCAGTGATCGACTGCTCAGTCTGTCGGAATTGCTTGGCGATTTGACGATTGCCGACAAGGTGCCCCAGGTTGAAATTGCCAGTGGTGATCAGGGTTCGGCCATCGTGATCAGGAATCTCGAGCCGTTGAGCGATCAGGATCTGGACCGGTTACGCCAGTGGTCGTCGCGCGAGAATATCGCGGTCTACCTGCAACCCAAGGGACCGGATACCGTGTTTCGGCTGGCCCCGGAGCACCATGAATTGTCCTATCGGATTCCCGAGTTCGATCTGGAACTGGCGTTTCATCCTCAGCACTTTGTCCAGGTCAATGCCGCAATCAACCGGAAATTGATCATGCGTGCCCTTGATTGGCTGGATCCACAGGAATCCGAACGTGTCCTCGATCTGTTTTGCGGCTTGGGCAACTTCACCCTGCCTCTGGCGACTCGCGCGGCCCACGTGACCGCAATCGAGGGCGCGGCCGAGCTGATCGAGGCAGCTCGAGGCAATGCACGGCGCAATGGCCTGGACAATATCGAGCTGGATGTGGCCGACTTGAGTGAAGATGTCTCGGGACGCAGCTGGTACCAGGCAGGTTTCGATGCCGCATTGATCGACCCGCCTCGTTCGGGAGCATTCGAAGTGCTGCCCATGATCGCCGGCAGCGGCGCCAGTCGGGTGGTCTATGTTTCCTGCAATCCGGCCACCCTGGCCCGCGATGCCGGTGAGCTTGTGACCCGTCACGGATTTCGCCTGGCCAGGGCCGGCATTGCCGACATGTTTCCGCACACGGCTCATGTCGAATCCATTGCCTTGTTCGAACGTTCATGACTGCCGAACTGCCACTGGGCCCGCTGATCGTCGGTATCGATGGTCTTGAACTGGATCCGTCAACCGCCGAGCTGCTGTGTCATCCCGCAGTCGGTGGCGTCATTTTGTTTACCCGCAACTATGCCTCGCGCCGCCAATTGCGTGCTTTGAGCGCCTCGATCAGGGCGCTGCGATCGCCGCGGCTGGTCATTACGGTCGACCAGGAGGGCGGGCGGGTGCAACGCTTCCGTGACGAATTCACCCGGCTTCCGCCGCTTTCGGTGCTTGGGCGTTGGCATGGTTCGCACCCGGATCGCGCCCGCGACATGGCCTACCGTCATGGTCGGGTCATGGCCGCCGAGGTGCTGGATGCCGGTGTTGATCTGAGCTGGGCTCCGGTGCTGGATCTCGATCGCGGCAGCGCGGTGATCGGAGACCGGGCCTTGGCTGCCGATCCGGACAATGTGGTTGATCTGGCCGCTCACTACATTGCCGGCATGCGCGATGCCGGTATGGCCGCCTGCGCCAAGCATTTTCCAGGACATGGGTCTGTCGCTGCCGATTCACATGTCCAGGTGGTCACCGATGAGCGGCCACTCGATGCCTTGAAGGAGGATCTGGCGCCCTTTGCGCGTCTTGCCAATCAGGTGCAGGCCGTTATGATGGCGCATGTCTGTTATTCGGCTGTCGATTCGGCTCCGGCCGGTTTTTCACGGACCTGGATTGACAAGCGACTGCATGGTGAGCTCGGGTTCAATGGGTTGGTGGTCTCCGATGATCTGGACATGGCCGGTGCGGCCGTGGCCGGGAATCTGGGGCAGCGACTTGATCGGGCCTTTGCGGCCGGTTGTGACCTTGCGCTGGTGTGCAAGCCGGCTTCGGTCAGGCAGCTGCTGGGCGATGGACAATGGCCCGTGCCCTCGAAGGCGGCCAATCGCGAAGACCTGCAACGCCTCTACGGTCGTCCCCTGTCCAGCCTGGACGAGCAATTGACGGTCCCCGAATTCAGGGCCTGGCGAGAATCACTGGAAACTTTGAACAAGTAGCAATGAACGAATATATCGACGGAATCAGTGGAATGGTTGGCGTGCCGGGTTGGGTCATGCAGGCATTCCTGGTCATTCTGGCGGCCCTGCTGCTGGAGCTGGTCTATCGCACGTTCATCAATCATCTCGAGAAGCTGGCCGCCAAGACCCGACACCTCTGGGACGATGCCGTCGTTTACGCCGGGAAACGCCCGATTTCGCTGCTGATCTGGTGGCAGGGCATGGTCATGGCGGCCCGGGTGATCTCGCCACACACCGAGGCGCTGGGCTTCTCGCCGGAGTTTCTCAACGCCATGCAGCAGCTGGGCCTGGTGGTTGCGGCGACCTGGTTTGCATTCCGGCTGACCACCGGTTTCGAGAACGCTTTCGTTGCCGAAAAGCGCAAGCGCAACGAGGATGTCGACATCACCACCGTGAGCGTGCTGGGTCGGATCGTTCGAATTGCGGTGGTGCTGACCGGGGTGCTGACCATCCTGAGTATCCTCAATATCCCGATTTCCGGTTTCCTGGCCGCCGGTGGCGTGGGCGGCATTGCCGTCGGCCTGGCCGCGCGCGACCTGCTGGCCAATTTCTTTGGCGGGTTCATGGTGTTCATGGACCGGCCGTTTTCGGTGGGCGACTGGGTGCGCTCACCCGACAAGGACATCGAGGGGGTTGTCGAGAATATCGGCTGGCGCATGACCACCATTCGCAAGTTCGATCGCCGGCCGATGTACGTACCCAACGCCACCTTCACCACCATTACGGTGGAGAACCCTTCACGCATGACCCATCGGCGCATCTTTGATCACATCGGCATTCGCTACGATGACCAGAAACTGGTCCGGCCGATCGTGGAAGACATTCGTTCGATGATCCAGAGTCATGAGGATGTGGCCACCAATGAGATCGTCATGGTGCATTTCGATGTCTTCGGCCCGCACTCGCTCGACATCATGGTCTACTGCTTTACCAAGACGACCAACTGGGCAGAGTTTCACCGCGTGCGCGAGGACGTGATGCTGAAAATCGGCGAGATCATTGACTCACACGGTGCCGAAATTGCCTTCCCGACCCGCACCCTGAAAGTGGAAACGGCCGAGAAAATGGCTGCCATGGAGCGCCGGGGAGTGTCGGATCGTGAATCCTGAAAGATGGCCGGATCAGTGGCCGGCAGGCGCCAGGCGCATCATTGACTCAGGCACCATTGGCCGGGCGCTGGATCGTCAGGCCGGCTGGCTGGATGAGCAACTTGACAATCACCACACGGTCACCCTGATGGCCTTGATGAATGGTGGCATGTATCCGGCCATTGAACTGGGCCGCCGGTTGCATCGGCCGTTTCTGATGGATCATCTGCATGCCACCCGGTATCGTGGCCGCACCGAGGGCGACGAGTTGTCCTGGGGGCGCTGGCCCAAGCTGATCGAAGGCACCATTGTGCTCGTCGATGATATTTTTGACGAGGGCTGGACCATGAAAGCGGTGCGCGAACGACTTCTCAAAGATGGCGCCGAGCAGGTATTGACGGTGGCCTTGACTGTCAAGAACCATGATCGCGGCCTGCCACGCGACTGGGTTGATCATGCTGCCCTCGAGGTGCCGGATCGCTACGTTTTCGGCTGCGGTATGGACTGGCATGGATATTGGCGACAGCTCGACGAGATCTGGGCGATCTGAAATGAATCTGGCTGTCATTGCGGGCACGGGTGCGCTGGATCTGTTCGAGGTTCTTGATGAATTCGCTGTTAATTCCCGCTACGGTTCGCCCTCTGCGCCGCTTTCACGTATCCGGATTGGGGAGCGCCATGCCTGGTTTCTACCGCGCCATGGCAAGCCCCATGCCATACCGCCGCATGCCATCAATTACCGCGCCAATATCGACATCCTTCGTCAGTCCGGCGTGGATCGAGTGGTGGCCGTTCATGCCGTCGGTGGCATCGACCCGAACCTGAAACCCGGAAGCCTGGTCGTGCCGGATCAATTGATCGACTACACCTGGGGCAGGGCTCACACATTCAGCGACAGCGCCGATGATTCACTTGCCCATATCGAGTTTGCCGAGCCCTTTTCCGGCTCGACTCGAATGGCCTTGCTGAGCGCGGCACGCAAGGCTGGGATCAGCGTCCATCAAAGCGGCTGCTATGCGGTGACCCAGGGACCTCGCCTGGAAACAACCGCCGAGATTGCCCGTCTGGCGGCTGATGGGTGTACCCTGGTCGGAATGACGGCCATGCCCGAGGCGGCCTTGGCACGCGAGGCCGGATTGGACTATGCCAGCTTGAGCGTAGTGGCCAATCCGGCTGCCGGTGTGACCGACCAGGTGATCTCCCTGGAAGAAATACACCGGGTCCTGGGTGCTGCCATGCTTGAGGTCGGCAGATTGTTGCGAGATGGCGCCGGCGAGCTGGCCTGAACATCATGAATCATTCCAGCCGCCCCTCTGCGAACCTGGATTTCCGAAACTGTGAAATGCTTCGCGGTGAATTCTCTTGGGAAAACACGGACCTGAAGGTATGCTAATGATATGGAATTCAAGCGGAGACCATCGTCATGAGTGATCGAATGATCCTTTCAGCACTGAAGGTGGGTCCAAAGGACCTGATGGTGATGCGCTCGCTGCTGAATCTCGCCGGTGGCCGGGGAGCTGGACAATCCTGGGAGATCTCGGAGCAAGTGGGCGGCGATGTCACCCTGGTTGATATCGATTCCGACCATGGTAGGGAAACCTGGGAAGGCCTCAACGAACTTGGCCAGCCGGTCATTGCGCTGACCCGCGACAAGGACGCCGATGCCCGATTCAAGCTTTCCAAGCCATTGCGCTCACGCGCATTTCTTGATCTGTTGAACAAGCTTGCCTCCGGTGATCTTTCGCCCGAGGAAGTCGATCACACGGATACTCACAGCCGCGATTCAGCCACGGTTGAGTCGATCTGGCAGGCCATGGAGGTCAAGGAGCGCCAGGGTCATTTTACGCTGGCCGAGCACCTGCGGCGCCAGACCTGGAAAAAGCCGGTGGTGATCATTCATCCGGGATGGCCGCTGTTGTTGATTGATCCGGGCTCGGGCGCCTGGTTTTTTGACGGCTCGATCAGCGAACTGACCCCGCCGATGTTCGCCGAAACCATGCCCGCGTCAGCCGGGCAGCCGGTGTCCAGCGCCGATCTGGTTGATCGTGTTCAGGGACACAAGCAGCGTTCCCTGAGCGAACTGAAATGGTTTGCCGGTCTGGCCCAGTCGCGCGGAAAGCTCCACCCGGATTTGATGGGGGACGTTCAGTTCATGTTGACCCAGGTCCCGGGCGAAGCCATGCGCAATGAACAGCTTCACCGCCTCGCGCAGATCCTCATTCGCGGACCGCAGGATATCGAGGCCTTGCTGGAGCAGTCCGGTCAGCCGCCGGAGAATGTATCGGCGTTTCTCAATGCCTGCTATACCAGTGGCAAGTTGCTGGTCAACCGCACCTCGAGTACCGCGGTCAGCTTCTGACCAATCGTGGCCGGAACCATCAGTCGCGCTTGCGGGCAAGCACGACTCCCGGCGGAATGATCTCCATCTCCCAACCCAGCGATCGACCCAGCCATTCGAAGGTCTCGACCCTGTAAAACACGACATGGGTGGGGTCACGGCGATAGTGCCAGCGCGCAAAGCGAGCATCATCGGTCTGAAAGCGAGTCATGATGCCGATCAGCCCTCCTGGCGTGACCAGTCGATCCATCAGCTCGAAAGTAGCGGCCGGATCGTGCAAATGCTCCACCACTTCGGTTGCGGTCAGAAAATCGTACTGGCAGAGGAGCACTTCACGGTCGGGGTAGTAGATCGGGTCGTGGATCGCGACCCGGTGCCCGGCCTCCTCGAGCATTCTCGCCAGGGCCGGTCCCGGCCCACAGCCAAAATCCAATCCATGTGATCCGGGTCTGAGCCGCTCCTGCAGCGGCCCGACGAGCTGATTGAGAAAACGACGATACCCGGGATCATCGGGATCGTTTTCATGGCGGTCGTACTCCGCCTTTTCCGTGCCGATATCGGGCCAATGTGCCGGATCCATGAAGCGCGCCTGGCAGTCCGTGCAACGCCAGTAATTCAGGCGATCGACACACATGAAAAATTCCGCCGATTCATGGCGACAAACGGGGCAGTGGATGAGGTCGGGTTTCGTCATGGATTGTAGATCGAACCTTTCGCCGGATCATACCGCCGACCATGCAGCAATATCCGCCTATTCGAATTTCCCGAAGGCAGTCGGCTGTGGGCCTCTAGGCTCGAAATCCAATGAAGCGGGTTCGACTCGCGCCGCGAGCATGCCCGTAAATGTAGCGTTGTGTCTCAGTGCGCGGGCTTCGTTACGGTCAAAGCCGTCCTCGGGCGGTGAATTCCGCTTCAGTTCGACGCGGTGGCGAGGCCTTCAGCGAAATCCACCACCCGAGGACGGCTTGCAG
>SL_3KL_010_SEDDRAFT_10000703_pt1 | contig 28699 bp, 26 predicted proteins | sample SodLakKL_010_SED_2_FD_10381 | JGI IMG/M metagenome (IMG submission 10381)
CGAAATCAGAGTATGGCGTTACAGACAATTAAAAATGTGGAAATTGTAGGATTTGCGGCTTGTGTACCTGCGAATACGATTGAAAACTCAGAGCTTGATGTGTTTGAAAATGAGACTGAGTACAGAAAATTTGTTGAATTTACCGGAGTTGAACGCAGGCATGTAACGAAAATTGGTGAGAATTGCGCATCAGATTTTTGTTTCCATTCGGCAGAAAAGCTTATCGAAGAGTTAAATTGGAAGAAAGAAGAAATCGAATGCCTTGTTTTTGTTTCACACAGTCCTGATTATAAATATCCGGCTACAGCCTGTATCTTGCAATCAAGATTGGGCCTTTCTAAGGAGTGCATGAGTTTTGATGTATCACTGGGTTGTTCTGGCTGGGTGTATGGTCTTTCAATCATTTCATCAATTATTTCATCCAGTAAATTTGAAAAAGCGTTGTTGCTTGTAGGGGATACATCTTCATTCTCTAAATCAAAAAAAGACAAAAGTACATATCCTCTTTTTGGGGATTCAGGATCGGCCACAGCCCTGATATATAATGAAGGTGCCAATGGAATTTTAACTCACATGGGTACAAACGGGAAAAATCATAAAGCCATTATGGTAGAGGATGGGGGAAGCCGAAATCCTGTTACTTCTGAATCATTGAAAGAAAGAGAATATGAACAAGGTATTATTCGTAATCGCTTGCAAACACATATGGATGGGATGTCCGTTTTTTCTTTTGGGATTAGTACAGCCCCGAAAAGTGTAAATGCATTGTTAAAAAATTTTGAGATTGACAAAGAAACAATAGACTATTTTATCTTTCATCAGGCAAATTTGAAGATGAATAAAGTCATTCAAAAAAAATTGAAAATTCCTGATAAAAAAGTACCCTTTGTATTGAAAGATTATGGTAATACGTCATCAGGTTCCATACCTCTGGCAATGGTTGCACAATTGCATGATGAGATTAATAATAGTAAGCAGAAAACTTTGAATGTAATTACATGTGGTTTCGGTGTGGGGCTTTCCTGGGGCAGTGCATACTTCAGTCTGCGAAATGCCATATGTTGTGATTTAATTGAGATTTAGATTGACTGTCGTACTAAATATCTTATATATTTTGAATCAGGTTTAGTAAATGAAAAATTTATTAATTATTGGAGCAAGAGGTTTTGGCAGAGAAGTGTATCAATTAGCAAAACGTTGCAGTCAAAACCAGAAAAATTTTGTGATCAAAGGATTTCTTGATGACAAATATGATGCTCTTAATCAGTTTGATGAATATCCGCCAATCATCGATTCTGTTGAAAATTATATACCTCAAAAAGATGATGTATTTATTTGTGCTCTTGGAAATGTGCATGAAAAAATCAAATATTCAGAACTTATCCTGAATAAAGGAGGGCAGTTTATAACATTGGTTTGTCCTAAGGCATTGGTCCCAAAAGCAGTAAAATTGGGTGTGGGTTGTATTGTTGGTTATAATGCAATCCTGTCTCCGGAAGTTAAGGTAGGTGATTTTGTAACAATAATGACCCAATCAGTCATAGGCCATGATTGTACAATTGGAAATTGGTGCCACCTGGGTCCTTTTGTGTTTTTAGGCGGTCATGTTCAGGTCGATAAAAAAGTTCAAATAAATGTGCGAGCTACTGTTATTCCAGGAATCAAAATTGGAGAAAATTCAACCGTTGGGGCAGCGAGTGTTGTGATTAGAGATGTGAAACCAGGCACAGCCGTTTTTGGTAATCCGGCAAAGAAAATTCAATAAGATTAAATATTAATAAAACAACAAATTCTCATGGAATTAGAAACATTTACAAAACACTTTGTCAGCATCTTTGAAGTAACCCCTGAAAGTAAATTTTCTAAAAATACTGATTTCAAAGCCCTGGATGAATGGGATTCATTAATGGCATTGGAAGCAATTATTTTGATTGACGAGGAGTATGAAGTTGAACTTGATGGAGATGATATATTGAATGCAAGAACGATTGAAGATCTGTTCAAAATTGTGAAAAACCGTACTAATGACTAATAACCCATTTTCTTTACATAATAAAACGATTTTTATAACAGGTGCATCATCAGGTATTGGAAGGGCTACAGCCGTTGAATGCTCAAAAATGGGCGCCACAGTGGTTGTTACGGGCAGAAATAAAGAGCGTTTATATGATACCTATTCGCAACTGGAAGGTGACGGGCATCTTCAATTCAGGACTGACCTGACAAACCCTGACGAAATGCAGCAGCTGCTGGAATTTCTGCCGGAATTAGACGGGTTTGTGGTTAATGCCGGGATTGTGAAACTATCTCCTGTGAAGTCTATAAAACCCGATGATCTTGACCGAATTTTTCAGCTGAATTCCAAGATTCCGATTATGATGACGAGGAATCTTTTGAAAATGAAAAAGTTGAAAAGGCCATCTTCCATCGTTTATACATCTTCCACGGCCGGAAATTATAACTTTTCGCCGGCGAACGGAATGTATTCATCATCCAAAGCCGCCCTTAACGGTTTTATGAAAAGTGCCGCTGTTGATCTGGCATCGAAAGGCATCAGGTGCAACAGTGTAAATCCGGCGATGATAGAAACGCCCATGATGAAGTTACGCTATATATCAGAAAAACAGTTAGAAGAGAATTTGAAAAATTATCCGCTGGGACGTTACGGCACCCCGGAAGAAGTTGCCTATGCCATTATATATTTACTTTCAGACGCCTCAGCCTGGGTTACAGGTACTTCAATATTGATTGACGGTGGATTAACTTTAAATTAAATAATAGCCATGCCTTTACTAAAATATAAAAATGCAGGCATATCGGGGATTGCTGCCGCAGTACCCGGCAACGTTATAAATAATTATGAGTACACCGGGCACTTTCCCAAAGATGAAGTAAAAAAGGTGGTGGATAAGATCGGGGTATTTGAACGACGATTTGCTGATGAACATACCTGCTCATCGGATTTATGCCTGGCTGCCGCACAGCAATTGATTGAAGAAATGGACATCGATAAATCTGAAATTGATGTACTGCTCTTTGTATCTCAAACCCCAGACTATAGAATGCCGGCCACATCGATAATACTCCAGGAGAGGCTCGGTTTAAAACAGGGAACCATTGCATTTGATATCACCCTTGGATGTTCTGCATTCGTGTTTGCTTTACAAGTAGCCTACTCCATGATTTCTAACACTGGTATCAATAAAGTGTTAATACTGAATGGGGAAACAAGATCGAAGGTTTATTCATCAAAAGACCGGAAAACTGCTTTTCTTTTTGGTGATGCAGGAGTTGCTGCAATTATCGATAAGGATGATTCCTTTGGAGAAAGTTTTTTTTCTTTGAATTCGGACGGATCTAAATCAGGAATGATAAAAATTGATGCAGGCGGGTACAGGCAGCCAAGTTCAGTGGATAGCCTGAAAGAAAAAGTAGTGGACGATGATGGAAATATCCGGAATGATGAACAGGGACATATCGACGGATTAAATGTATTTAACTTTGCAGCAAAAGAAGTACCGAAAGATCTAAAAAAACTTTTAGGTTATGCTGAAAAAGAAAAAGAATCAATTGACTATTATATTTTTCATCAGGCAAATAAAATTATCAATGATTTTTTAGTTAAAAAATTAAAACTTGATCACGAAAAGGTTCCCTCAAGTCTTGACACATTTGGAAATACCTCATCCGTTTCAGTACCTCTTACAATCGTTTCAAGGTTAAAAAATAAAACAAGTGAGAAAAGGACACTTTGTTTGAGCGCATTTGGTAACGGGCTGTCATGGGGAAGCGCAATAATAAATCTGCCTGACTGCCACATTGCAGATATCATTGAAATGTAACAGTATATTCATGACAGAGTTGAACAAAAAATGAGTCTCAGAGAACCAGGAGATACTATTAAGGGCCAAATATCTTTCAGCAGGGAAGATGTGTTGGCATTTGCAAAGATTACAGGGGATGATTATCCCTTGCATGTAGATGAGGAGTTAACAACGGAATCTGAATTCGGAAAACCAATCGTTCAAGGAAATTTAGCTGCTTCTTCGTTCACAAAAATTGCTGGTACAAAATTTCCGGGAGAAACAATTCTGATTCAGAAAGAGATAACATTTTTAAGGCCGGTTTTTGTTGATGAAACCTATACCCTCTCTATAAAACTAAAATCGATTAATAATCAATTGAATATTGGCGAATTCAGAAATGTTATAAAAAACAAAGAGGGAAAAACATGTATAGTATTCAAAAGCCAATTAAAAAATACGGAAGTATTTCGTAAGAGTTCAGAATAGTGTTTGGGTGTATAGCGGCCTTATAAAATTTGTTGTGAGTGAGGCTAAATTTTTAAGAGAATTGATTTCCAATATGAAACTACCGCTTCAAAAACGTCTAATCTTTTTGAGTCAGAAGGTTTAGAAAATTATCCTGCACAGTTGAAAATTGATGTGATTTTTGAGGTTTTGAATGATTAATACTCACTTGAAATATAAGTACTACTCAGAATAAACACCTGCCGAATATCCTCAGCTTTCCTGATTTGTTAATTTGCATAGGGGAATCCCCTATTACTGAATGCAACTTTTTACCATGATCTTTTAGACAAATCTCGTTTAGTTACAGGAACTGGAATCTTATTCAAGAGATCTAAAAAAGCTTCCAATGTGTCCGTTGCCTTTTAAAAATCGATTACTCAATTAATTCAAGAGTCAGAAACTTTTTTTGATATAGTATCCGAATAAAACATCGCTTGTGTCGGAAATTGGCATTTCCGGAACTTATTAAACGGACAACCCAATAAAGCTGGAGTATATTCATGTTACAAAAAACGATGCTATATCTGTCAATACTGATTTTTGTTTTTCCTGGTTTATCCTATTTACACGCCCAGGAAGAAGACGTAGAAGGAAGTGAAGACCATCCGATCATTACGCGTTATGAGGGTTCGCATATCATCGATTATGAGCAGTTTGCTTATGACCGGCAGGAGCTGGTAACGGAATTGGAAGATGGCGAATTTATACGAAGTGCATTAGAAGGGATGGTGACCCGAATCCATTATGCAGCCCCAGAAGGGCGTTCGGAATATGAAGTGCATCAAAACTATAAACTGGCCCTTCAGGATGCCGGTTTTCACATTCTTTATGAATGTATGAATGATGATGCTCAATGCTTTGAAATCGTACAATCCGATGCACCGCTTGGTTATGATAATGTGTATAGGCGAGGGAGTCACCGCCACTACTCGCTGGCCAGACTTGAAAACCCTGATGGTGATATTTATGCGGCTGTCCATACTGCCCGCAGGCACGGTGAAAACAGGAACTTGCTGATTATCCTGGAGGAACGGCCATTAGAGGCTGATAAGGTTCAGGTAGACGTTGAGGCAAGGGTGTCAGTTGATGAGGTTGTTAAGGTGGATACAGAAACAGAAGACGCAGAAGGAAGCGAAGACCACCCGATGATTACGCGTTATGAGGGATCGCATATCATTGATCATGAGCAGTTTTCTCATGACCGTCAGGAGCTGGTAACGGGATTGGAAGATCGCGAATTTATAAGAACCGCATTTGAAGGTGCGGTGAGCCGAATTCATTATGAAGCCCCAGAAGGGCGTTCGGAATATGAGGTGCATCAAAACTATAAACTGGCCCTTCAGGATGCCGGTTTTGACATCATTTATGAATGTATGCATGATGATGCTCAATGTTTTGAAATCATTCAATCTGATGCACCGCTCGGCTATGACAATGTGTATAGAAGAGGCAACCATCGCCACTACTCGCTTGCCAGGCTTACAAATCCGGCGGGTGATATCTATGTGGCTGTCCATACAGCCCGCAGGCATGGTGAAAACCGTTCAATGCTTATCATTTTAGAAGAACAACCTATGGAAACCGGCATGGTTGATGTGTCGGTCGATGCAGCTACCATGGCATCAGATTTAGATGATGCAGGCCGCGTGATGATTTACGGAATTCATTTTGATACGGGCCAGGCAGACATCAAGCCGGAGTCTGAATCAACGCTTGCTGAGATCGCAGATCTGCTGAATAATAACCCTGACCTCAACCTCGGCGTTGTTGGCCATACCGATGCGGTGGGTGGTTTGGATTTTAATATGGACCTGTCAGAACGGCGGGCTGAGGCTGTTGTGGAGCAACTGGTTTCTGAATATGGAATTTCAGATGACAGGCTTTCTCCTCACGGAGTCGCTTTTCTGGCACCCGAAGCCACCAATGAAACAGAAGAGGGGCGCGCCCTGAATCGCCGCGTTGAACTTATTCGATTGATGGATTAAACATTTGATATAAAAAGTAGCTTTTATTTCAAACTAAAATGGATACCAAATTATCCAATAACAGAACTGTATCTGATTGAGGTTTTGTAAAGCTCCTGCAGAATATTTAAAAAATTGCTAAACAGGTTTACTTATACAGTTTTACTTATCATGAAAAAAACTTTAAATCTTTTTGAGTATAAAGTCTCTGTAGGTTACTTTATATAGTTGTGAATGTAATTATTTTCGAAGTTTTTGATTGATGAATCCTTAATGAAAAGAAGCTATTTATTACTTATTGCCCTGTTCCTGTTCTCTTGCTCAGAGGGCGATGATATTACCGTTCTAAAACTTGGCCATGGCCTCGATACATCCCATCCGGTCCATCATGCAATGGTATACATGGCCGAGCGGGTGTATGAATATTCGGAGGGGAATATGCGGATGGATGTGTACCCCAGCCAGCAGTTGGGTACCGAACGCGAACTACTGGAGCTGCTTCAGATCGGAAGTGTTGACGTCACCAAAGTTTCTTCGAGTGTGATTGAAGGCTTCGATCCCATATACAAAGTATTCAGCGTCCCCTTCCTTTTTCTGGATGAAGAGCACCGCTACAGGGTTTGGGATGGTGATATTGGCCGTGAACTTCTCGATGCCGGAAGCCGGATCCGCCTGATGGGCCTCACCTATTACGATGCCGGCACCCGCAGTTTCTACACACAAGACCGGCCCATTCATCACCCGGATGACCTGACGGGAATGAGAATCAGGGTTCAGGAAAGTCCGGCAGCGATACAGATGGTGAACCTGCTCGGCGGCAATGCTACGCCTATTTCCTGGGGTGAGCTTTACACGGCACTGCAGCAGGGAATTGTGGAAGGGGCAGAAAACAATCCGCCAAGCTTTCATTTATCGCGCCACTACGAAGTAACGGGTTATTACAGTTTGAATGAACATACCGCCGTGCCGGATATTCTTTTTATCAGCCTGCTTACCTGGGAACGTCTCACTGAGGATGAGCAGGAAATTGTAAGAAGAGCGGCCGAAGAATCCGGAATTTATCAGCGGCAGTTGTGGCGCGAAGCTACCGAACAGGCACTCACCGCCGTAGAGGAAGCAGGAATTGAAATAAATTATCCCGATAAGGAGCCGTTCATTGAAAGGCTTCAGCCTCTCTGGCAGGAATTTATGGATGAGTCGGATGAACTGAAGAGCTATATCGAAAGAATACAGGAGATGGCCGATGAATAAAACTGCCGGGATTATCGACAAAATTCTTGAATGGGTTATGGTGCTGCTGATGGCAGTTTTGGTTGTGGATGTTACCTGGCAGGTGGCTACCCGCTATTTGCTCGGGGCCGCCAGTTCTTACACCGAGGAAATTGCCCGTTTTTTACTGATCTGGATCGGGTTGCTTGGTTCAGCATATGCCTATCGTAAAAACCTGCACCTGGCTTTCGATTATTTTTCCGATAAAGTGAAGGGTGAGCGCAAAAAATGGCTCGGGATCTTTATTCATTCTATGATTGCAATTTTCACACTGCTGGTTTTGGTTATCGGCGGCAGTTATCTCGTTTATTTAACCTGGGAACTGAACCAGGTGTCGGCAGCAATACAGATAAGACTGGCCTATGTTTACAGTGTGCTTCCGCTGAGCGGAGTTTTAATCATTTTCTACGCCATTGTTTTCATCAAAGGTATTTTGGCGGGCAAAGATGAATCAACAACCCCTGAACCCAAACCAAGCGAGGCTGTTTAATGGAATTGGCAGGAATTCTCGTTCTCATTATTACTTTTGTTCTGCTTTTGATGATTGGGGTGCCCATTGCTTTTTGCATCGGCATTGCCACGCTTTTCACAATGTTTGTCAGTATTCCATTCGATCCGGCCGTAACTACCGTTGCCCAGCGAATGGCCACCGGCCTCGACAGCTTCACACTGCTTGCCATCCCATTTTTTATACTGGCAGGACAGATTATGAACCAGGGCGGTATAGCCCGCAGGCTGATCGATTTTGCAAAATCCATCGTGGGGATGCTGCCCGGAGGACTGGCTTATGTACAGGTGGTGGCAGCCATGCTGTTTGGTTCCATCTCCGGTTCGGCGGTAGCCACGGCGTCGGCCATTGGCGGGTTTATGGGCCCTCAGATGGAAAAAGAAGGCTACGATAAAGATTTCAGCACAGCGCTGAATATCACCTCCTCCACAACCGGCCTCATCATACCGCCCAGCAATATCTTGATTGTTTACTCGCTTGCAAGCGGCGGCGCCTCTATTGCGGCACTTTTTCTGGCAGGATATATTCCCGGAATTTTGGTGGGGTTATCGCTGATGGGGGTTTCGGGGTATTTTGCTTTTAAACGAAAGTATCCCGTAACAGGACGGGTTTCGCTTGGATTTGCATTCCGAAAATTCATAGAGTCTATTCCCAGCCTCTTTCTCATCATTCTTGTGATTGGCGGGATTGTAGCCGGAATATTCACAGCAACCGAAGCATCAGCCATCGCCGTTGTTTATGCTCTGATTCTTGCCTTTGCCTACCGCAGCCTTAATTTTAAACAGCTCAAAGAAGTATTCCTTTCAAGCTGTAATACCACTGCAATTGTTGCTCTTTTGATTGCTACATCTATGGCCATGTCGTGGGTTATGTCGTACGAAAATATCCCGATTTTTGTAACCGAAGGTCTTATTGCCCTCAGCGACAATCCTTTTGTGATTTTGATCATCATTAACATCATTCTTTTGGGAGTGGGTGTTTTTATGGATATGACTCCGGCCGTTCTCATTTTCACCCCAATATTTTTGCCGCTTGTTGTTGAAATGGGCATGGATCCCGTTCACTTCGGGATCGTGATGGTGCTGAATCTGAGTGTGGGGCTCTGCACGCCGCCTGTTGGAAGTGTGCTCTTTGTGGGATGCGGAATTTCAAACATCTCCATCACAAGAGTGATCAAACCGCTGCTGCCACTCTTCTTTGCTATGGTCATATCTCTGCTTCTGGTAACCTATTTTGAAGAACTGAGCCTTTTCCTGCCGCGATTATTCGGCTACTGATTTTAAATGAATTCACCATTTTTTGAATATGACTGACACGTTTTTCAAAGATTTCCCGGAGGCAAACGTATACAGAGAGTCTCACATTCAAGATGGCGGCCTTACCTTTTTTATGATGCGGCAGAATCTTGACCAATTTCTGGTGATTCAGGGTGAACGCAAACTTCTTAAGGATTTGCCTTTTGAAGGAGAAGAAGTTTCTGTTGATGGCGCCAGTTTTTTGAAATGTCCGCTTTCTGCAAATAATGCCCGAGCACTCAGAGAGCGATTTCCATTCACCCGGCCGGTGCTGATTGGCAAGCAAAATTCCTACGGGCTTGGCGACCGCCTTGGGAATGCAGGCGCTGCACATCTGAAAGTGATCCGAAAAACGGATTTCAAGCCGGTGCTTGCCCAGCAATCCATTCGTGAACTTGAACGCACTAACCGGACGGCACAGGAAGTGATGGATGCGGCAAGCTGGGCGGTTTTTCGCGAGGGATATAAAGACGGTTTCGGGGCTGATGGCGATCACCTGAAAACCACAGATGATATTGACCTGATGATGAAATCGGGGTTTGCGATGTTCACCATCGACCCGAGCGATTATGTAGTCAATGAAGCACTCTCAATGAATGATGAAGACCTTCAGCAGCTTTATAAAAAATTGCCGTGGGAAGAGCTTCAGGATCACCCGGCTGATTTTCTGGACAGAAAAGGGCACGATAGCATCAGGCTGAAATCTGGATTTGAGCTCAATCCGTCACACAGATCCATCATGCAGGGGATGGTGAAATACGGCAGGGTCATCACCCACACAAAAAAATTGGCGGATTATATTAGCGATAATTACCCGAACAAACCGTCCGATCTGGAACTTTCGGTGGATGAGACCGATCAGCCTACAACCGTTTTTGAACACTATCTGATTGCATCCGAGCTAAGCAGGTTGGGAGTTGAACTTGTAAGCCTGGCGCCCCGGTTTTGCGGCGATTTTGAGAAAGGAATTGACTTTAAGGGCGATCTGGGACAATTCAAAGAAGAGTACGAAGATCATCTTGCTGTAGCTGAAATGTTTGGCGGATACAAACTCAGCATCCACTCCGGCAGCGATAAATTTTCGGTTTACGAAGTGATAGGTTCGCTGCGAGAAGGCGCTGTTCACGTAAAAACAGCGGGCACCAGCTATCTTGAAGCACTACGAACGGTGGCAGAAGCCGATCCCGGACTGTTTCGTGAAATCCTGGTATTTTCAAAAACACGGTTTGACGACGATAAAAAAACCTACCACATTTCAGCCCGGCCTGAACAAGTACCTGATGGGGATTCTTTGAAAGACGAAGATTTGAAAAAGCTATTGGACGATAACAATGCCCGGCAGGTGCTGCATGTTACATTCGGATCAGTTCTGGGTGGTAACAGTTCCAAATCAAAAAACATGAAAGAAAAATTGATGAAGTGCCTGTCCGTAAACGAAACACTGTACGAACAAAACCTTGTCTCACATTTTGATAAGCATCTTCGTCCGTTTGTACAGAAAAATTGATTATAATGGATAAAACGTACCTAATCTCATGAAAGAGCATCAAAATTTATTTTCATTAAAGAATAAAGTTGCTGTAGTTATTGGCGGAAGCGGTGTGCTCGGCGGCGAAATGGCATTAGCACTGGCCGGAGCCGGAGCTAAAACTGCCATATTTTACAGCGGAAATGTTGAAGGAGCTGAGGAACAAAAAGCTGCCATCGAAAAGGAGGGAGGCACTGCAAAAATTTGTCAGGCTGATGTACGTGATCATTCCTCTCTACAAATGGCTTTTCAAAAAGTGATTGACCGATGGGAGAGAATCGATATTTTGGTAAATGCACCGGGTGTAAATTCCACAACACCTGTGATGGAGATCACCGACGAGGAGTGGGATTTAATCATGGATGTGAACCTGAAAGGAGTATTCCTTGCCAGCAGAATAGCCGCTAAAATAATGATTGAATCAAGAACCGCAGGCAGCATCATTAATATATCTTCGGCTTCATCTGAAATTCCGCTCTCCGAAGTGTTTACCTACAGTATTTCAAAAGCAGGGGTGAATAATATGACAAAATTTCTGGCCAGGGAATGGTCGCCTCATAACATCCGTGTGAATGCAATCCTTCCGGGATTTTTTCCCGCTGAACAGAACCGTGAAATTTTGACGGATGAACGCATCGAAGCCATTTTTAATCACACCCCGATGAAAAGATTCGGAGAGCCATCGGAACTTTCAGGTGCTTTGTTGTGGCTGGCATCCAATGAGGCGTCATCTTTCGTAACCGGGGCCATTGTACCTGTTGATGGTGGGTTTACTGCCATGACCATCTGAAGAATTTGAATTTGAAAATCGAAAAAATGACACGTTCTGAAATACTCAAGTTTATTGAGAAAGAAAAAGCCGTTGCGGTTCTCAGAATTCCTGATGCCGCACTGTTTGAACCGGTAGCCGAAGCACTTTATAACGGTGGAGTGAAAATTCTGGAAATTACCATGACCGTGCCGGATGCCATCGGTTTAATCAAAAAAGCTTCGGAATCTCTTCCCGGTGATATGCTTCTGGGAGTCGGCTCGGTTCTGGATGCGCCAACGGCTCAGCAGGCAATTGAGGCCGGGGCACAGTTTGTGGTCAGCCCGATTGTAAAAAGAGAGGTAATTGAAAAATCGCTGGAAATGGGCAAGCCGGTTATGGCCGGGGCATTCACACCAACTGAAATTCAGTACGCCTGGGAGCTTGGCTCCGATATTGTCAAAGTGTTTCCGGCTAATATTGTGGGAATGGAGTTTTTCAAAGCTGTAAAAGCCCCGATGCCCCATCTCAAACTGATGCCAACCGGTGGCGTTACATTAACCAACGGCAAAGAGTGGCTGGCAGCCGGTGCGTGTGCTGTTGGAGTTGGGAGTGCGCTGGTGAGCAGCAACGACTTAAAAAACAGAGATTTCAAAAAAATTGAAAATAACGCAAAAATTTTGGTTGAAAATTTAGGAAAATGAAAAAAATTGTCACATTCGGAGAAATTATGCTCCGTCTCTCCACACCGGGTTTTAAGAGGTTTGTTCAGTCTGATCAATTTGATGTTAGTTATGGCGGCGGTGAAGCTAACGTTGCTGTGGCTTTGGCCGGATACGGCCTGGAAAGCTATTTTGTAACCCACTTGCCCGAACACGAAATTGGTGAAGCGGCATTGCAGTCGGTGCGCCGTTATGGTGTTCGTACCGATCATATCCTCAGGGGCGGAGAAAGGCTCGGAGTCTATTTCCTGGAAACCGGAGCAAGCCAGCGGGCATCGAAAGTGATTTACGACCGTTCGCGGTCTGCCGTTTGTGAACTGGATGCATCACTGGTGGACTGGGATGCCGTGTTTGAAGGCAAAGATTGGTTTCACTGGACGGGAATCACACCGGCACTGGGACAAAAGCCTGCACAGGCGGTAAAAGATGCGTGTGTGGCAGCGAAAAAAGCCGGTGCAACCGTTAGCTGCGATCTGAATTTTCGGGCTAAACTCTGGACAGAAAAAGAAGCCCAGGCTGTGATGAATCCGCTGATGGAGTATGTGGATGTATGCATCGCCAACGAAGAAGATGCCCAGCGAAGCCTCGGGTTTGAAGCAGGGTCAACGGATATTGAAGCGGCTGAGCTGGATGAAGAGGGCTATGTAACCCTCGCCAGGGCTTTAAAAAAGGAATACGGTTTTGAAACCGTTGCCATCACGTTGCGGGAAAGTTTCTCGGCAAGCATGAACGGATGGAGCGCATTGCTTCATGATGACAAGGAATGTAAGGTTCCTCAGCGCTCAACCCGGTATGAAATTGACATAGTTGATCGTGTAGGCGGAGGCGATTCGTTTGCATCCGGGCTGATTTACGGCCTGCTGACAAAAGAGAATTCAAATGATGCCCTGGAATTTGCCGTGGCTGCATCGTGCCTGAAACATACCATTCCCGGCGATTTTAACCTGGTTCGCGCGGATGAAGTGGAAAAATTGGTAAAAAGCGGCGGCTCCGGCCGGGTGGAGAGGTAGGCGTGAGAAGGCAGAAGGCAGAAGGCAGAAGTGAAATGGGTGCAGTAGATTAATTGGATATTAGATTATTAGAAATTTTCAAAATATTACTGTTGTTTTAGAAAATGGCACAAACGGGACGTTTGCGCCATACTTTTGCCTTCTGCCTTCTGCCTTCTGCCTTCTGCCTTTTGCCTTTTGCCGTCTGCCTTCTCACTACTTGATACTCAATACTGAAATACTCAAAAACAATGAAAACCCCATTTATTCACGAAAATTTTCTGCTTGAAAACGAAACTGCACGCAGGCTTTATTATGGTATGGCTGTTGATCTGCCGGTGATTGACTATCACAACCATCTGCCTCCGGATGAAATTGTGCAGGATGTGAACTACAAAAATCTCACACAAATCTGGCTTGCGGGAGATCACTACAAATGGCGGGCAATGCGGGCCTGCGGTGTGGATGAAAAGTACATTACCGGAGATGCAACTGACAAAGATAAATTTTTAGCCTGGGCAGAAACCGTCCCCAAAACATTGAGAAACCCGCTCTATCACTGGACGCACATGGAGCTGGCTTTTCCATTCGGGATAAACGGCCGCCTGCTGAATGGGGAAACTGCTGAGGAGATCTGGGACGAGTGCAACGAAATGCTAAAATCCCCTGAATTTTCTACACGAAGCTTGCTTCAGCAATTCCGGGTTGAAGTGGTTGCTACCACCGACGATCCCACCGATTCGCTCGAGTATCATCAGGCATACCAAAAAGAGAAAAACACCGATTTTTTGATGGTTCCCACCTTCCGGCCGGATGCCGGTATGAAAGTTGAAAATCCGGATCAGTTTAAAGTATGGGTCAATAAGCTGGAAGCATCTTCAGATAAAAGCATTTCATCTTTTCAGGATTTCCTGGATGCTATCAAACTCCGCCACGATTTTTTCCATGAGATGGGCTGCCGGGCATCCGACCATGGGATTACGGAGCCGTTTTCTGATGAATTCACAGATAAAGAGTGCAATACGATTTTCCAGAAAGCACTTTCGGGGAAACCGGTTTTGGAGCAGGAAGAGAGGAAATTTAAATCGGCATTTCTTCACTATAGCGGCCTGATGGATCACGAGAAAGAATGGGTGTATCAGCTCCATATCGGGGCGCTGCGCAATAATAACAGCAGGATGATGAAAAAACTCGGCCCCGATACCGGTTTTGATTCGATGGGTGATTTTGAAACGGCCCGGCCGCTTTCACGCCTGCTCGACCGGCTGGACAGGGACAACAAACTTCCCCGAACGGTTCTGTACAACAACAATCCCTGCGATAATGAAGTGTTTGCTACCATGACGGGAAATTTCCAGGACGGAACCATACCCGGTAAAATGCAGCACGGCCCTCCATGGTGGCACCTGGATCAAAAAAACGGCATCGAAAACCAGCTTGAAGTGATTTCGAACATGGGTGTGCTAAGCGAATTTATCGGGATGACAACTGATTCGAGAAGCTTTCTTTCATTTTCACGGCACGACTATTTCCGACGGATACTTTGCAATGTAATCGGAAACGACGCTGAAAAAGGCCTGATACCGAATGACATTGAACTTTTATCCCATTTAATTGAAAAAATCTGTTACTTAAATACGAAAAAGTATTTCAGATATGATTCAGATGAATGACCACCGAAACCGGTAGTTAGTATTCACAAATTAAACCCATAAATTTTACTGGCCATGCATATTATTTTAAGAGCTATTTTAGCGATTTTGATTACATTACTTTTTGGTGTTAGCGGGCTTTTTGCCCAATCCTATCAAATATCGGTGTCTGCCGGAGATTTTGACCGTTCAAACTCTGTTGTGTCATTTTATTTTCCCGGCGAAATTGAAGCAGGAGTTTATTCAATAACCGGTGATAACGGTGAAGAAAAACCGCTCCAAGTTGACCGCAACAACCGCGGTTGGTTCATCCTGGATGATCTGTCCGCCGGAGAGTCCAAAACATTTCTGTTAGAAGGTGAAAAAAGCTCAGCCGGCAGTGAAGTTCAATATCAAACAGATGAAAATACAATTGTGATCCAAAACAGTGGCCGTGAAGTGCTAAGCTACTATCACGGATATAACACCATTCCGGATGAACTGGATTTGGATTATAAACGCGGCGGTTATATTCATCCGGTTTATTCACCTGCAGGAACCGTGCTTACCAATCATCTGAATGTTGACATGCATCCACATCACTCCGGAATATGGTCGGCGTGGACAAACACTGAATTTCAGGGCCGAACCCCCGATTTCTGGAATATTCACAACTACACCGGCAGGGTTAATCATGCCGAACGCCTTGAAGAAACCTGGCAGGGGCCGGTATTTTCCGGATTCCGTTCCCATCACTTTTTTGAGGATTTTTCGGGGGATGAACCGGTCATTGCACTGAACGAGGAGTGGCAGGTTCGGGTGTTTAAATCGCCGGAAGGATATCATAAATTCGACCTGGTTGTTTCCCAAACTGCGAATACTTCGAGTCCGCTGGTGTTGCCGGAATACCGTTACGGCGGTGTGGGCTTTCGCGGCCACAAAGATTGGGATGATCCGGATAATTGCACTTTCTTAACGTCTGACGGCCTCGGCAGAGACGGCCACGCCACCCGCGTAAACTGGACACACATTGGTGGGCACAGCGATGGGCAGCTTGCCGGTATTGCCATCATGAGCCATCCATCCAATTTCAGGCATCCGCAGCCGGTTCGCATCCATCCGAATGAACCGTTTTTTAATTACGCTCCTCAACAGCTGGGAGAAATGTCTATCGAACCCGGTTCGCCCTATGTTGTCAGGTATCGTTATATTACATACGATGGTGAACCCGATCCGGAAAAACTTGATAAGCTGTGGAACGATTTTGCTTATCCGCCGGGTGTAACAGTTTCAAAAACAAATGATTAAACAGATAACCAAAACATAAAACGATGAGAAAACTTTCAGTTATTCTACTACTTTTTTTATTTGCGGCCAATTGCAACGGGCCGGATTACGACACTTTTGAATACACGGCCGATGCAGATCTCGACCGGGCATTGGTATCCGTGAATGTGCCGCTGGCCGAGGTAACCGGGGGCATCTGCCTTCAGGCAAACGATGAGCTGATACCGGCACAGGTTGAGCGAATTACGGCATCAAGAGCCTATGTCTGGTGGTTTGCCAATCAGCAGGCCGGCGAAACGGTTGAATATGCCATACGCACAGACGCAGAATGTGCTGATACAGAATATGCCTGGGAACAGGTGGATGATCACTCCACCAGGCTGGTTCACAACGGGCAGCCGCTGCTTCAGTACGAGCATCCTGTATTTGACCCGGACAATGCCGAAGAAACAAAAAAAGCTTTCCATCACGTATTCAGCCCTGTAAGTGATAAAATTATCACCAAAGGCCCGGGCGGATTGTTTTCGCACCACAGAGGCATTTTCTTTGGTTACAATCAAGTGAGTATCGGCGACCGTGTAATGGATTTTTGGCATGCCAATGACGGCGAACACCTGGAGCACAGCCGGTACCTGGATGAATTTGAAGGCCCTGTATTCGGCGGACATATTGCCCAGATTAACTGGACGGCGCCCGATGACGAAGTATGGCTGGAAGAGCGTCGCGATATCCGCTCCTGGGTGCATGACGATAACAGCTATATTGTAGACATCAGCATCGAAATGTATGCCATTGCCGGACTGATCCGTCTCGACGGAGACTTGCAGCATGCCGGTGTTCAGTTTCGTGCCGCACAGTATGTGGCTGATAATCGTGAAAACACAAGATTTATCCGTCCCGCCGACTGGGCCGACTATCCGCAGGATTATGAGCTCGCTGAAGGTGAGCGGGAAAACATGCCCTGGAATGCCATGCAGTTCGAAATTGAAGGCAACACCTACACCGTGGTTTACATGAGCCATCCGGACAATCCCGGCCGTGTAAAGGAGATGTCAGAGAGATTATATGGACGTTTTGGTGAATTTTTCTCCTATCAGCAGTCGGAAGGTGCGCCTGTATTTATCAACTACAGATTCTGGATAATGGACGGCGAAGCTCCCTCAGTTGAGGAGATCGAAGCGATGTATCAGAAGTATGCAGGATGAATGAACTGAGTTCGTTAAAATTCGGTATAGCGGGCCTTGGAAATATTGCTGCCACTCATGCCCGGGCAATCACAGCGTTGAACCGGGCTGTGCTGACAGCCGCTTGCAGCCGGAGCAAAACCAACCGCGACGCATTTTCTAAAGAATTCGGTGTACCCGTTTACTCTTCGTTTGAAGATTTATTGACTCGCGGAAAACTTGATGCTGTAACCATCTGTACTCCCAGCGGCACCCATCTCGAATATGGGAAAATGGCAGCCGAAGCGGGTAAGCATGTAATCATGGAAAAGCCGATCGAAGTAACCGTTAAACGCGGAAAAGAGCTTATCGAATGCTGCCGGCAAAATGGAGTAAAGCTGGCGGTGATATATCAGAACCGGTTTATTGATGGGGCGGTTCAGATGAAACGAGCCCTTGATGATGGGAAGCTCGGCAAGCCCGTACTGGCCAGGGCGGCTGTGAAATGGTACCGCGATCAGGAGTATTACACGGAATCAGGATGGAGAGGGACTTTGAAACTGGATGGCGGCGGTGCTGTGATCAATCAGGCCATCCACACTCTTGACCTCCTGATTTGGCTGCTGGGCGATGTGGAGTCGGTATCCGCTTTTAAAGATACATTAACGCATCCCGGAATTGAAGCCGAAGATAATGCAGTGGCTGCCATGAAATTCGAAAATGGTGCAATGGGAGTGTTTGAGGCATCGACATCGGTCATGCCCGCCCAGCCGAGAATCATTGAGATTAACGGGACTAAGGCAACGGCAGTTCTAACGGATGATCATTTGCAAATCAAACAAAAGCATGAAGAAAAGGGAAAAAATGAAAAAAAAGACATTAGTTCCGGTTCTGAGAGTCCTCTTTCTGGTATGACGGCCGGCCCGCATCAAAAACAGTATCAGCAAATTGTGGATGCAATTTTGTCTGATAGTGAACCGGCGGTTTCCGGAGAAGACAGCCTGCGATCACTTGCATTGGCGGAGGCCATTTATCTTTCTTCGGAACATCAAAAAGCTGTTTCACCCGTTAACATAATTCAGCTTTAAATAAGTGGATGAATAGTGCGGCAACACGGAAAAATCCTGCTATAAGAAACCATCAACCAAAATCTTGCACATAGGTTGCATGATATATGCAAATTATTGCATGAAAATTTACAGGTTTTTTCCCGTTTCATTCAATCTGTTCTGAAAAAGAGCGGTTAAAATATTATTATCTATTAATGAAAAATGTTTATCACAATCGGTTTTTTGCAATGGGCACCCGTTTTCATGCCCTGCTGCCCGGGATGGATGATGATACGGCAGAACGGGTTTTTTATTTAATGAAGGATGAGGTGTTGCGCATTGAAAAAAAACTAAGCCGTTTTCTGCCGGACAGCGACATTTCCCGGCTTAATAAGCATGCTAAAGAGAAACCGGTGATTGTAGATGATGAGATTTTTGACATTTTGAATGCGTGCAGATTTTGCTGGCAGCTTACCGATGGTGCTTTCGATTTAACACTGCGGCCACTGATGGATTTCTGGAAAAACCAACCGCAATCAAATGCTGAAGTCGATGAGTTTGCTCAATTGAAAAAAAATCTCGGCTTGCAGCATGTCAATGTCGATGACGAAAAAAAATCAGTCCAATTCAGCAATAATCAAATTGAGATTGATCTGGGTGGTTTTGGAAAGGGATATGCCCTGGAAAAAATCGGCGAACTGCTAAGCGATGCATCCGTGGAAAGTGCCTTCATCAGTTTTGGTGAGAGTTCGGTGCTTGCAGCGGGAAATCATCCCGCCGGGGATTCCTGGAAAATCGGGATGAATGACTACCTGAATCCGGGAAAAAGTATCCATGAGTTCAGGGTTAGCGGCGGATCGGTTTCCACATCGAGCAACTTTTTTGTGGCGGATAACGGCATGCTGAAAAATCACCGGCACGTCATTGATCCGAAAACCGGAGAGCCGATCGAACAGTTGCGTTCCGTCAGTGTCTGCTCGGAATCACCGTTGCTGGCTGAAATGTTGTCAACCGCATTTCTGGTGCTGCCTGAAGAAAAAATTGAAGATATAAAAGAGCAGTATGATAACCTTGAAGTAATCTCCGTTGATTATGAATCCGGAGAAGCCATTGTTAAAACCTTTGAAGAACTACAAACTGAATAATTGAACCATGTATATAGACCGAAGAAAATTTCTCGAAATGACCGCTGCACTTGCCGGCAGTTCGCTTTTAACAACCACGATGCCCTGGTTTTCTGTGTTTAACAATCCGGCGCCCGTTGGCAGAGGTGCTTCCGACCGTGTGCGTATCGGTGTAATTGGTGTTGGATCCAGAGGCCGCGCACTGCTGCTAAACCTGAAAGAGCTGGAGGAATCGTTGAACCTGGAGATTGCCGCCGTATGCGATACGTATGAACCGCATTACGAACGAGCCATTGAACTGACCGACGGCAAAGCAGAGGCATTTTTCGACTATCGCGAAATGATTGAAAAAGTGGAGCTGGACGGAGTGGTCATTGCATCACCGCTTCACGAACATGCCCATCAGACCATCAACTGCATGAAAGCGGGCATCGATGTATTTTGTGAAAAAGCGATGGCGCGTCACCTGGATGATGTGAAAGACATGTATGATGCCTACAAAGAAACCGGAAAAATTATGCTGATCGGCCATCAGCGCCTTTTTAACCCGATCTACCTGGAGGCCATGGAGCGGCTCGAGCGTGGAGAGATTGGCCCGATAACCATGCTTCGAGCCTGGTGGCACCGAAATACCGACTGGGTTTTCTACCGGGGAACCGGCGGACGGGGAACGGAACTGGACCGGAAACGAAACTGGCGGTTTTACGATGAATACTCTGCAGGAATGATTACCGAGCTCGGTTCTCACCATTTCCAGGTTGCGAACTGGGTTCTTGATGAAAGGCCGCTCTCTGTAATGGGAAGCGGGAGTATCAACCATTTCACTGACGGGCGAGAGGTTTACGACAATTTTGCCCTGATATTTGAATATCCAGAAGATATCCACTTCACCTACGATTGCATCACCAGCAACAAACACAACGGGATGCAGGTACAGGTGCTGGGGAATGATGGTACACTCGAACTGGAATCGAACATGCAGTTTGAGGAGTTTCCGGACGACCCGCCAGCCATTCAGGATTTGATTGAAGATATTCAGGAAGGCGAGAACGATGCCATCCCGATAGGCGGTGCCACATGGATTCCGAATGCGCCAATCCGGTTGGGCGGCGATTACATTTCGCCTGATTACGCCATGAACGACACCCTGCTTTACATCGAAGGGTTTATCAACTTTATCAGAAAAGGCAGTGCACCCGAAAAACTGACGAATGAAGGATACTGGGCGTCTATCTGGACACTGCTGGCCGAAGAGGCCACCAAAACCGGAAAAGTGGTTACAATGCCGGATAAGTACAAAATCTGATGTAAAACCCTCCAAGGGTTAGTGACCTTGAAGAGTTACCGGTGCTTTTCCGGGATCCTTCAAGCGTCACTTCGTCGCAAATGAACGCTTAAAGGAGCTTACGCACGCTTGAAGGTTCTTTTTTCACTAAACACATACTGAACTCCTGGAGGGTTTATCGTCTTTTGCGGGCTGACAGAGTTGTGAACGATCCAATGTTGTGAGGTTAAGTTAATTGATGGACTGGCAGACGTTTGCACCATCTCAAAGTTAATTAATGGCGTGGCACAAACGGGACGTTTGCGCTATCTCATTATTTGCTCCATCTCATTAAAAAATTTTTGGTAGAACAATCAATCAATAACTGACACTATGAGTAAAAAAAATGTATCCCGCAAAGATTTTTTGAAAACAACCGGTGCACTTGCCGGTGGTGCTATTCTTTCAACACCCTACATTGGTGAAGCTTCAAAACTATTTCGTGAGAAAAGGAGGGTCGCTCTGGTGGGAACCGGAGTGCGGGGTATCGGCATGTTCGGGCGCAGATTACGCGATCAATATCCCGATTATACGGAACTGGTCGGCCTTTGCGATATTAACCCGGGCAGGCTTCGGTACGCACAGGAATATGTTGGCGGGAATCTTCCCACTTATACCAATCTGGATGAGATGCTCAGCGAACATCAACCGGATGCACTGATTGTTACCTCACGCGATGATGTGCACCACGAACACATCATTACCGGGATGAAGCACGGGTGTGATATCATCACCGAAAAACCTCTGACCATTGATGAGAAAAAGGCGCAGGAAATTCTTGATGCCGAACGAAAGTATGGAAAAAATGTAATTGTGACATTTAACTATCGCTACCCGCCATATCGAACGAAAATCAAAGAGTTGATCACTGAAGGCTGGATCGGCGACGTGAAAAATGTGGAGTTCCACTGGCACATCACACACAGCCACCTGATGCGCTACATGCAGCGATGGCACGGATACCGGAGGTTTGGGGGATCACTCTGGATTCACAAATCCACTCACCACTTTGATATGGTGAACTGGTTCATCAACTCCGATCCTGTTGAGGTTTTCGCAAAAGCCGAACTGGAGCGGTTCGGTAAGCACGGGCCCTTCAGAGGCAAAAACTGCCGCAACTGTGCATTTGCCGATCAGTGCCTCTACCACTGGGACATCACACAAAACCACCATCTCTACAATTTATATACAAAAAACGAGAAGTATGATGGTTATGTGCGCGACAACTGCGTGTTCCGGGAAACCATCGACATTTTTTCGAAACACTCTGCGATAGTAAAATACGCAAACGGGGCCCAGCTCAACTATTCGCTCACTGCTGATACCGAGCATGAAGGCTATTGGCTGGCTTTTAACGGCACCAAAGGCCGGCTGGAAGTTCGTGCCGGAGGATGGCCGCGAAAGGACGGTGAAGATATTGTATTTATGCCGAACCGCAGGTATTCCGACCGCGAAGAGCAGGTGATACACGTTGAGCACGGAACCGGCGGCCACTGGGGCGGTGACCCCATCATGAATGACCAGTTGTTTAAAGATCCCGATATGCCCGATCCGCTGGGCAGGCAGGCAGGGGTCAGAGACGGGGTGATGTCGATCATCATCGGGGTGGCTGCACGTAAAAGCGTTGACTCTGGCAAAACCATCCGGATAGAAGATCTCGTTGATTTGAAACCGATGCCGAACCGGGGATGAGGTATTCCTGATAAGAGGCTTTATCCGGTAATTATTGGATTAAATTCCAAAATTTCATATAAATTTTTGGAGTTTAGTCCAAAATTTTTAAAGGTTCTGCCTTTAACCGAACGCCCTTCTTTATTCAATCATCCTTTAGATTTGATCATCACCAGCAGCATTTTAAAATCGGTGACAGCCTGCACCGAGTGCGGAATGTTGGCAGGCATGGTGATGGATTCTCCCTCTTTTAATGGATATATTTTTCCGGCAATGCCGATTTCCGCTTCACCCTCCGTGCACACCACAAGCGCATCGAAAGGAGCAGTGTGTTCACTCAGCCCCTCGCCTTCTCCGAAGGCAAAAAGCGTCACCGATCCGCCCGGGTTTTTCATCAGCATACGGCTTACCACCGATTTTTCCTGGTACTGAAGATCGGTTTTCAGATTGATGATTTCTGTTTCAGTTTGATTTGAATTCTTATTTTTTGACATAAAATGTGGGTCAACAAAGACCTGACAGGTTTTGAGTATGTGTTTAGCGATAAAAGAACCTTCAAGCGTTCCCGACAGTGGTCGGGATCCTTGAAGCGTTCTTTTGACGGCAAGACGGTGACGCTTGAAGGACTTCTGCTATGCTACAGACGCTTCAAGGTCACTTTACACGCGATAAACACGTACGGTTTTGAAATCCTGTCAGGCCTCCTATTAAAATTTATTTTAAGATAAAGATATCCAAAAACTGAGTAAACCAAAATCTGCCAATGTGCAGTTTTACCTGGTTTCACAGATTTACATTTCACCCAAAAAATTTTGAAAATATGATTTCACCAAAAAACCTTATCACAGAAAAAGTCCGTATTGCAGTAATAACGGCAGAAGGGGTTGAACCGGACAAAGACCATCCGCTGCTGGAAGAGCGCCTGGCTGAATGGCTGGAACACCGGGTTAATCCGCTCACAAAACAGGAAGATGATTTCCGCAAGGCCTGCCGCGATATGATGAGAAACGGCAGCTACAAACCCACCGGGCGCGGAAAACCTGCATCCGAATACCTTCTTCGCACGGCAAATGAGGGCTCGTTTCCCCGTATTAATACGCTTGTGGACATTAACAACTATATTTCACTGAAATTCCTTGTGCCGATTTCATTGTGGGATACAGACAAGATTGAAGCTGATTCATGGCTTTTTCGGCTCGGCAAGCCTGATGAATCCTTCGTGTTTAATCCATCCGGCCAGACTCTTGCCCTGAAGGATCTAATCACAGGTTTTGCCGTTCATAACGGAACGGAGTCACCCATCGTCACACCTGTAAAAGATTGCCAGCAGACCAAAACCAATAAAATGACCCGAAATATGGCCGCTGCTATTTATTACCCCGCACACTGGTCCGGCGAACCGGATCTGAATGAAATCGCTGAAGAATTTGAAACACTGCTGAAAGAGGCGGCTGAGTCTGTCCATTCCACGAAGTGTTAAATCAATTGATCAATTTGTAATTTTGTTAAACAAAAAAAGCAAATTTGGTAATCTCTTTTTCAGCAGCTATCACCGGTCAGCGAGAGTAATTGATCACTTTAAAACTTTGTCCAACTTCATTCATGCCTGCTATTTAACAGGGCAAAATACTCTTCATAGAGTTCCGGGTCTTCAGCATTCAGCTTTTTTCTGTACTTTACACAGGCGTCTATATTCTTATTCCTCAAAGACCTGTCGGCCGACCACAGCAGCCGGTAGCATTTCAAAGCACGTTGATGCAGCTCGCTGCAGGCATCCAGGTTTTCATCTAAGGGAACCAGCGGCAATACTCCCTGAACCCATCCATAGGCCGGGGCCATTTCGGCTCCAACATCTTCGATGAGCGAATGCAGCGATTGGTATAAAATTCTGTGAAACGGCGCCCGGCAAGGATTGCTCAAAAGTGCCTTTGCATAGCTCTTTTTTGCCTCTCCCTTCTGACTGTTCAGCCACTGGATTTGTGCAAGCAGATACCTGAGTTGAATGTCGTCCGGACGCTCTTCTATCCTGTGCAATGTGATTTTCTCCGCTTTTTTGTATTGCCGGAGTTTCATCAGCAGATCCGCTGCGGTGTTATTTTGGGTGCCATTTTCATGGATATAGAACCGATCTTCTGATATCAGGCGTTCTGCAAAATATTCGAGCAGTGCCTCTTTCAGTTGGTGCAGCCCCGAATTATTTCCAAACGGATATTGGCAAAACTCCTCATATAATTTGGATAAGGGATGAACACCAGGATTCGTTTTATTTTTCTCTATCAATGCCTGCCAGTAATTACAGGCATGAAGTGCTTTTTCAATTTCCTCTTCCTCTCCCTGCCCCGAATGGCGTACGGCATCGAAAAATTCTTCGGCTTCTTCAAACCTGAAATCAGCCATCCTGCGATACCCCTCTCCCATGATTGATGTAGGCCAATCAAAAAGTGGAAGTTGTGGTTCATTCATCAGTTTTGAAGTCAGATTTTTTTCAGGAAACTTAACAGAATAATAAAGGAAAACAGATCCAATTTCTTCATTCAATCCAAATGAATGGAAGATTTTGTAAATCGGTCAGATGATAATTCATTCTATCTGTTTCTGGCGTTTTCAGGGCATTGGGTGTCTGACAGATAAAGTAAGCAAAGACCGATTTTCGGCGAAAACCAGTCAGGCCTTTAACCCCATCTCCAGCCCTCTCAATTCAGCCAGCCCGCGCAGGCGGCCGATGCAGAAATAGCCGGGATTGGAATCCTGGCCGAAATCGCAGAGCATACGGTGGCCGTGGTCGGGCCGCATGGGGATGCTATGATCGGTTCTCCCTTCTCTTTTTCGCCGTTCCATTTCCTGAATCAGTGCTTTCATCACATCTGCCATATCGGTGCTGCCTTCAAGATGGTTGGCTTCATGAAAGGAACGTCCCTCTTCGCGCTGAACACTTCGCAGGTGAATGAAATGGATGTGGCTGCCCAGGCGCTTCACCATTCCGGGTAGATCGTTGTCGGGACGGGCGCCGTATGATCCGGTACAGAAAGTGATGCCGTTGCTGGGAGAATCTGCGGCACGCAGCAGTTCGAGGGCGTCTGCCTCTGTGCTCACAACCCTGGGAAGGCCGAAAAGCGGGAAAGGCGGGTCATCGGGATGGATGGCCATCCGAACCCCGGCGGCTTCAGCGGCCGGAATAATTTCTCTCAAAAAATCATACAAGTGCTCACGCAGTTTTTGATCGTTAATCTCCTTGTAGCTGTTCAGCATTTCCCGGAATTCTTCAAGGGTGTAGCCCTCTTCGGAACCGGGCAGCCCGGCCAGAATGGTTTGGGTTAGTTCCAACCTGCTTTCTTCATTTAAATTGTGGTAATGTTGTTCTGCCTTCTCAATGATTTCAGATGAATAATCGGATTTTGCACCGTTTCTTTGCAGGATAAAAAGGTCGAAGGCGGCAAGGGCGGTTTCATCAAACCGTAGTGCGGTGGAGCCATCCGGCATGGGGTAATCCAAGTCGGTTCGTGTCCAGTCCAGAACGGGCATAAAATTGTAGCAAACGGTGTCAATCCCGCATTCGGAGAGGTTTCGGATCGATTGTTTGTAATTTTCAACCCAGGTTTTGTAGCTGCCGGTTTGCCGTTTGATGTCTTCATGAACGGGGATGCTTTCCACTACAGACCACCTCAGTCCGGCCTTTTCAATCAGGCCTTTCCGGGCTTCAATTTCTTTAAGAGGCCAGACTTCGCCGTTGGGGATGTGGTGCAGTGCCGAGACGATTCCCGCTGCACCGGCCTGTTTGATGTCTTGCAGAGAGATGGGATCATCAGGCCCGAACCAGCGCCAGGTTTGTTCAAGTTTCAAAGGTTTAGACATGGTATGTCTGTTTGATGGTTAAAATAGCAAATGATCTGGTGCCACTGTGGTAGTTATTATAAAGCGATGCCCAAAAATCCCCCTAATAAAGTCTGTCCCGACCCTTCAAGAGTTTTTCAGTACAATTAAGTTTAGTCATTCAAAGATATTTATAGTTAGGAGGTCAAAGAAGCCTGTTTACTTCAGATTATTCAGCAATAAAATTTGACAAAATTTTTTTGTACGATTCTTTAGTTGGTTCGCAACTATTTCTTTCATCATCTGGTTCCGAAAGATTTTTTAAATAAAATCGTCAAATTTAATTTGAGTGATCTATGGTAATAATTTGAAAAAATCCGCTTGCGGATGACCAATTTTATAGCCCCGGATTGCACCACTGGTATCCCCTCGGGAAAATCCGGGGCTATAAAATCGGTTATGCCTAACGGCATATTCTATGTCAATAATGAAAATGAATTTGAATAAGGTTTCACTTAATAGTAAATCTACACTAAAATCAACTGCTTCTAAAAAATCCTTGATCCTTCGGGAGGGGGACAGAGGAGGCGATACTTAACTATTACTCGTACATTTTACACCCCCTGCCCTCCGAAGCCTCGGCACAGGCGGGCTCTAAATCTCTCCGCCAGTTGGCGGAAGACTTAATGTTGCTCGAATTTTGAATTACTCACAAAGTTTCCAGTAGTACATTAAATAATAATGGTTTGCTATTTTTCTCACTTCAAGTTTAATTCGTGGTACCACTCATAAGTACAATTTCTTTAGTAATATTTTTTCCGAAAGTGGTGCCACGAATTTTTGAATTCAAAACCTACTCCATCGCCAGTTCTCTGGCCTGGGTGGTGATGAAGTATTTGGTGATCATATTCGGCACTTCCCATTCGGGCAGTTCACCATCCACCAGGTAGCCGAAATAGGCTTCGGCTACTTTTCCGAAATGGGCTTCATGGCCAAGATATAGCTCATCGGGAATATCGAGCTGCCAGCCTTCGTCAGTCTCAAGGTAGGTTGTGCCGGGGAATTCATCCTGGAGTTCCTGAACAGCAGCCTGCAATGCGGTTTCCAGTGCACCGGTATCTGCGCCATCAATCGGTTCAACATAAAGTGTGCTTCTGAAATTTTGTTCTGCACCCTGCCGGATTACAAGATTCGCTTTTGTTCCGCGCATCAGGGAAAAGTGGCTGTCATCCCCTCCTTCAGGAGCCTGGTAATCCCACTGAACGGATACATTTACGTGATGGCCTCTGAGGGTAAAATTCATTTCACCGTTGCTATAGTATGGCAGCACGCCGTCTTCAAGCTGATCCTGCAGGTAATCCGGAAAACTCTCGTAACCCGTGATGTTTTCGAACTGTTCGGTGGTTAACATGGTGGGCCACCGCTCCGCATCAATCATTTCAATATCCTGCTCATGGTAAATCGTCTCACCGGGAAAAGTGCCCCAGAGTGAAAGATCCACCAAGTGTGTGGTCACATCCACGATGCCTTCTCCCTGCTGAGTTACATCAAAATACCAGGGTGGCCGACGCAATGGTGATCCGGCTACGGTTTTAAACAGGTGATGGATGCTTTCTTTGATAATGGCGGGATCATCAACACTGCCGGTTTCGAGATCTCCGAACAGATCACGGTTTTGCGCAAGGATTCTCTGAATCCGGGAGGTAACTTCATAACGCTCGGTCATAATATCATAAAGGAGAACATTCCGCTCATCAGCCAGCCGGAAAGCCTCATTCAGTTTTTCCCACCCTTCACTGTCGATCGCCATCGGTTTATCAGAAAGTATATTGATTCCTTCATCCACAGCCAGGAGAATGTAATCGGTTTTGGAGCGGTTGTTGCCCGCCACCACCATCACGTTGCCGGGCTGTTCGGCGATCATCCGTTCCAGGTAGTCATCCCCGGTGTATATGTCCAGTTCCCAGCTTGTCGGGTTTTCATCGCGTGTGTTAAATCCTTCAATCCGTTCCTTGTGCAGTTCCAGATCGTTGCCCTCCGGTGCAAAAATATAGACGGTCGGGTCAACCTGGCGGAGCATATTTTTCTGTACCAATGCAGCATGGAAATGTCCCGGATTGAGTGTCATAAGGCGGATTTCACCTTCTTCACCGGTAAAAGCGGCCGGCTCCTCTGCTTTGGGTGCACAGGAAGTGAAAGTGCCGAAGGTTAAAAAAAGAATAAATATTGAAAAGAGTGTTAAAGGGCTTGCAAATATTGTCATTTTAAATTGTAAGTATTAAAGCATTTCTATAAGTTGAATTA
>SL_3KL_010_SEDDRAFT_10000704_pt1 | contig 28698 bp, 18 predicted proteins | sample SodLakKL_010_SED_2_FD_10381 | JGI IMG/M metagenome (IMG submission 10381)
AAACGGTGGATTATCCAAACAAATTTACAGAAGGCCGTGAGGGTAACGACCGTATCAAAATTCTTGAGGATACAAATGGTGACGGTAAAGCGGATAAGGTTACTGTGTTCGCTGAAGGATTGAATATTCCAACAAGCCTTGTATTGGTGAATGGTGGTGTTCTGATTTCACAGGCTCCTGATTTCATCTTTCTGAAGGATACAACCGGGGATGATAAAGCTGATCATCGTGAAGTCATTATCAGTGGCTGGGGTACCTTTGACACCCATGCAGGGCCAAGTAACCTGCACTATGGATTTGATAATCAGATTTGGGGTGTTTTAGGCTACTCTGCATTTGAAGGAACTGTTGGCGGTGTTGATCATCAGTTCAGCAGTGGTATTTACCGGTTTAAACCGGATGGTTCAAGTCTTGAATATATTTCAAACACGACAAATAATACCTGGGGTCTCGGTTTCAATGAAGAAGGTGTTGTTTTCGCATCAACAGCAAATCGTGATGTTCCGGTGCATAGTGTTATACCTAACCGGTTTTATAGTAATATCCGTGGTATGGGTCAAAATCCAAGGTTGCCGATGATTGCAGATGACAACCGGCTGTACCCGCTTATGGAAGAAATTCGCCAGGTTGACCAGCACGGGCGTTATACTTCGGCATCAGGATTCCATATCTATGGTGCACGTGACTTCCCGAAAAAATACTGGAACACCAGGGCATTTATTTCTGATCCTACCGGCCACCTGATGGGTGAATTTATCATAGAGCGTGATGGAAGTACCTATTCAGCAAAAAATGTCTGGAATATGATGGTCAGTCTTGATGAATGGTTTTCTCCCATCCAGGCGAAAGTAGGGCCGGATGGAGCTTTATGGGTGCTCGACTGGTATAACCTTGTTATCCAACATAACCCGACTCCTAACGGATATGAAACCGGTGAAGGCAATGCATATATAAACGAGTTGCGGGATCAGGATCATGCGCGAATTTACCGTGTTGTTTATAAGAACAGTGATCATCAGCAAACACTGAACCTGAAAGATGCCACTCCGGAAGAACTGGTTGATGCTCTTGCAAATGATAATATGTTTTGGCGGTTAACCGCCCAGCGTTTGCTTGTGGAACGCGGACAACAGGATGTTGTAACCCAATTGATACCATTAGTTGAAAATCAGGAAATTGATGAGCTTGGGCTGAACCCGGGAGCTCTTCATGCAATTTGGACGTTACATGGCCTGGGAGCTTTGGATGGATCCAGGCAGGAAGCACTTTCCGCAGTGGCAGGTGCCCTGAATCACCCGGCTTCGTCGGTTCGAAGATCGGCATTGATGACAATTCCGAGAACTGATGAGATGTTATATCACATACTGACTTCTGATTTCCTGCCGGTACCTGAAGCACCTGGTGATATGTGGTATACCATGCCAACGAATACCATGATGAGCTCTGACCCGCAGGTACGCCTCGCAGCGCTTCTTGCAGTTGCAGAAATGCCGGCACATGAGAAAGCAGGTAAAGCTGCTGCTGAGATGATTGTAATGGAAGAAAACGCGAATGACCGATGGCTCAGGGATGCCATGACAGTTGCCGGAGCAAATAATGAGCAGAGTTTTCTCGCTCATGTTCTCACCCTGGAACTGCCGGAGTCTGCAGACAGTACGTTTAAAGAAAATGTGAAAACCGGTATACAGCGGGTAGCCCGCCATTTTGCACTGGGTGAGGATGCATCAGAGCGAGTTGAAGAGTTGCTTCTGATCCTTGAAAATTCTGATGAAACGATAGGCGCAGGTTTTATCGACGGGCTTGCACAGGGCTGGCCGGAAGACTCTGAACCGGTTTTAAGTACTGAATCCCGTAGTCAGTTTGGATCTTTGCGAGATTCGATGCCGCAAGCCTGGTATGAGAGTTTAGATGAGCTTGCTGAAAAATTCGGAGTACCAAATCTGTTCGGGAGGCGTTAAAATAAGAGTAATTTTATTATCTTGGGGTAAATAACGAATTACTAAATTTGTATTACAAATAGTGCATTCAGAGACGTGAGTGTATCAATCAATCACTATATAATAATATCATCATGAAAATCAATATGATAAGCAGGCTCTCTACAGGCGGATTTGGTTTAATCATTTCTTATTTATGACTTTGGGGTTTTTTATTACCAATGAAGACGATCATATCGTTCATTCAAACCATGCCGCATGAAATGACTGAAGATTCTGAAACGTTGAAAAAAATCCTGCTTGAAGGGGAATCGGTGACAGTCTCTGACGGAGACACGATTGTTGTCAGATCTTTTGGAGCTGACCTTAGTTATGATGTTACAGAAATCCGTGCTACAGCAGGTGATACCTTCACAATTGAATATGATAATACCGAAAGTACAATGCCGCATAACATTGTATTTGTAAATAGTGAAGCTGACATTCAGCCGGTGGGTATTGCTTCGCTCCAGGCGGCTCAGAACGACTATATTCCCACAGATCAGGCTATGCTCGACAGGATTTTTGCATATTCCAGCCTTGCAAGAGCAGGAGATGTGGTGTATGTTACGGTAACTGTTCCTGAAGCCGGAAGTTATCCTTACATTTGTACTTATCCGGGACATTTTACGATGATGCAGGGCAGATTAATTTCACAATAATTATTTCAAACTTTAAAGAAACCAATCATTCTTATGAAATTTGGGGTTAGCCTGTGGTTATGGACGTCACCTATTACGAATGAAGTTATTGAAGAATATATACCGAAAATTGCCGGAATGGGTTTTGACACCGTCGAAGTGCCTGTCGAAGATCCGGAAGGTTTAGATTATGAAGCCGCAAAAGCTGTCATTGATGACCATGGTTTAAGTGTAACGACCTGTGCAGCCATGGGCCCGGGAAGGGATCTTGTGCACCCGGACAAGGATGTGCGTCAAACAGGGATGGATTACATTAAAAATTCCATAATTGCTGCAAGTACATTGGGAGCTGATGCGTTTGCAGGCCCTCTTTACGCAGAAGTTGGCCGGTTGTGGAGTATGACTGATGACGAACGTAAATCAACCGAAGACCGCCTTGTTACTCAGTTAAACGAGTTAACAAAAGTGGCAGATTCAGAAGGAGTGACACTTTGTGTTGAACCGCTGAATCGCTTCGAAACCAGTTTTTTGAACCTGACCAGCCAGGTAATTGATATCGTTGATCGCGTGGATCACCCATCTTGTAAAATTTTGTATGATCTCTTTCATGCGGGAATTGAAGAGAAAAATCTTGGTGATGCAATACGGCTTGCAGGGGACAGAATTTATCATGTTCAGCTTGCTGAGAATGACAGAGGCACTCCCGGTACCGGTCAATTCGACTGGGAAGGTTTTGCCAAGGCGATTAAGGACATCAATTATGACCGTCATGTTGTGATAGAGACTTTTTCACCGGGCAATGTGTTGTTAGCTAAAGCCGCATCGATCTGGAGGCCGCTTGCAGAAAGCCCTGACCAACTGGCTGAAGATGGATTAAAATTCCTGAAAAAGCTTTTATAACCGCCTGAACATGCGGGAATGTTATTCTGCCGTCGATGCCTGAAACTGTGTATATCTAAAATCAGCCATTTTCTGAAAATGGCTGATAGTGCATTCGGAATGCCGGATAACCTTTTGATGTATGATGTAGCTCCCTCATGTGTAAGTGTAAAATTTCCATATTCTTCCTGGTCTTATTGTCGATTAACGCATGTGGATCAGATATACTTGATGTATCTTTTGAAGATGAGATCCCGCTTGATGAAGTTTGGAAAAGTGCCACGCTGACAGAAAATTACCTCATCGGTCTTTATGAAGGAATGGGGCATGGACTTCATGAAATTATGCTTTCCTCACTGGCTGATGAAAGCCATTTTATTCATGGTTATGGTACTCACATCATCGTAGAATCACATTTCACACCGGGATACCTGGGAGCATGGAATGACTGGAGGCTCGCACACTATCAATGGACCCCGCTATACAGAAGTATCAGCCAGGTTAACAGGCTTCTGGAAGAAATAGATCAATCCATTTTTTCTGGCCCGGATCGTTATCATCAAATTATAGGTGAAGCATATTTTCTCAGGGCATACTTTTATCATAATTTGATGAGAGTATATGGGGGAGTGCCGATCTCGACCAGAGTGTTTGATATCGATGAGGGAGACGGGTTATTAATCGAGCGAAGTTCTTTCGGGGAAACTGTTAATTTTATTATTCAGGATATTGAGAATGCAGTTGCCAATCTCCCTGTTTCAGCTTCAGAGCGGGGACGTGCAACGGTGGGTGCAGCACTTGCCTTAAAGTCAAGAACTCTTCTGTATGCAGCAAGTGACCTCTTTAACGATCATCCGGCTCATGAGTTAACCGGTTATGCATCGGGAAGCAGGGAAGAGCGATGGATTGCAGCAAGGGATGCAGCCAGGGAAGTAATAGATTTAAATATCTATGGTTTATATGACAGGTATGATGATCCTGTTGTAAACTATTCACAACTTTTTCTTGAAAACCTGGATCATGAAGAAGCAATTATGAGCCGGTATTTCCATCTGATTCAGGATGAGGAGTACAATCCGGGATTACATAACGGGCCCAACGGCTATGAAAACTGGGGAGGAAATACTCCCATACAAAATCTGGTTGATGATTATGAAATGGCTGACGGCAGACGGTTCGACTGGAGTAACCCGGAGCATCAACAATCACCATATGAGAAACGGGATCCGAGATTTTACGCCACTGTATTGTATGACGGAGCCAGTTGGAGACAGAGGCCTGAAAGGAGTGTACGGCTTGATCCGAATGGTGTGATTCAAACTTTTGAAAGGATTACTCTGCCCGATGGTTCTACAAGGATAGGGATTGATACCCGGAACAGTACCATCCAGGCATGGAATGGCAGTTACAGCCGGTATTATCTCAGAAAGTTTATCGATCCGGATGTAAATCATTCGATGAATGAAAAGCAGGAAGTTCCCTGGAGATTTTTTCGATATGCTGAAATTCTGCTGAATTTTGTGGAAGCATCGATTGAATTAGGTGAATATGAAGTAGCAAGAAGTGTACTGAATAAGATCCGCCGAAGAGCAGGGATGCCGGATTTAACAGAAAGTGGTGAGGAGTTAAAACAAAGATATCGGAATGAAAGAAGGATAGAGCTGGCTTTTGAAGATCATCGCTTTTTTGATATACGCCGCTGGAAAATTGCCCCGGATGTTATGACCAATGCTCGCGGTATTCTGATTTATGCAGATGCGGAAGATCATCATGACAGAAGTACATTTTCAAATTTTAAGTATGAGATCAGGGATATTCAAAACCGGAGCTGGAATGATCGGTCTTATTTTATGCCGATCCCTCATGATGAGATACAGAGGAATGTAAACCTGGTACAAAATCCGGGATATTAAACCAAAATTGTCACTGGTAACCATTCATCTTGCCCAACCGCGGGGCAACACTATTGAAGAGGTGACAGATCTTGTTTTCAATGATTTTGAACAGCCTTGATCAGTGAAACAGTCAGGGTTTCTTATTTTAAATAAAGTTCATAAACTTTTGTGTTTTCCCGACAAGCGTGTCGGGATCGGCACTGAACGCTTTCGGTGCAAAAAAGGTCTAACGACTTTTTTGGGTTAAATTATCCGGGTGGAGTATGTAAAGCCCTGGAATGTCAACCTGTAGAGGTGGGAGGCTTCCGCCCGCTTCGGGGCTTCCGGCAGGCCGTTGGTCGTCATCACAGGGCGCTGCCCTGTGTTGGTGATTCCGCCCCGGTTGGGGCTTTTGAGTGTCAGTGGTAGAGATACAGGCAGGTGACGGTGTCTTTCCCGCCAGGATCACAACGATTTTTTGTAGTTGTGGTGTTGGGCGAAACAGAACCCAGAAAATTCACTGCCTCAATGTATGAATTGTTGAAGCCTTTGTATGGCTCCGGATACATGATTATAAACACTTTGCCGGTTAATCCCCATGATGTCTGCGATTTCTGCATTGGAAAGCCCGTCATAGTATTTTAAATAGATCGCTTCTTTTTGGCGCCCACCCAAATTTTTAAGGGCATTTCGTAATTGTTGTTTACTCTCCTGTTCAATTTCAAAATGGACGATGAGTTGTTCAATATTCATGGGTTCATGAAAATGATTTTCCACATATTTTTTATTCCTTTCATATGTTGCCCGGTTTTTCTTCAATTTTCTAAAAATCGTTCTCCTCAGGGAACTGAACAGATATGATTTGACAGAATAAGCTTCTTTGATACTATTTCTGCTATCCCAAAGGGTAAGAAAAAGCTCCTGGATGCAATCTTTAATAAATTCCCGGTTCGTAACAATCTTCATTCCATAATTATAGAGGCGGCTGTAATAAATTCTGAATAAGTCTGCAAGGGCATTTTCATTTCCTTGTTTAATTTCCAGCCATAACTCATTTTCATCCTTTTTTAAACTTAAATCATACTGCTTGAGAACCAACTGGTTTCTTCTCATACCTGATCCCATCACCTTAAAATTCATGTTATAAATTCATTTAAATGGGGGAGAGGAAAACTTCACAATTGTAATTTGAAGCGCTTCCGAACATGATCATACATATACAAATGTCAGTTTCCGTGAACCCCGTGAACATATGTTCATAAATGAACATTAGATCCTTTGCTAAAAATAGAAGCTTATTTGAAAATGTCAATACTTTGGGTGAGAGTTTTACAATTAAAAAGATGAAGGATGATCAACTTTCAGCGTTATAACGTCTTTGTTCTTGTTGATCGAATTGTCCGGGATATGGAAAATCATGTTTACATTCATAATCTTATTCAGCCTGTCCCTATTTTGCAACTTATTTAGTAAATTCTGCCAAAATAAATTCAAAACTTTCAGATGGCAAGATCCAGTAATGCTGTTAATATTCGTCTTATTAGTAAGATTAGCACATTGTACTATCATTATGATTTAACACAGCAGCAGATCGCAAATCGACTCAGGTTATCGAGGCCAAAAGTTTCAAGGCTCTTAAAACAGGCAAAAGAGTTAGACATTGTACAGATTACAGTGAAAACTCCGGAGGATGATTTTGTAGATCTTGAAAATAATTTGGAAAACAAATTCAAGCTTAAAGAAGTAATTATTACTGAAGTTGATTTGCCTGAATCTTCCGAATCCGATTTCATGATGAAACGCAGGCTTGGTTTGGCAGGTGCAAACTATTTAGACAGAACGATCTCTGAAAAAGATAAAATTGGAGTTACATGGGGTACTACCCTGCGGCAATTAGTTGATATGGTTCAGCCGAAACTGATGAAAGATGTACATGTGATCCAGACATTAGGGGGTGTAGGCCCCCCCGAAGCCAAGGCTCACGGGACAGATATATCAAGAAGTTTATCACACCTGCTGAATTGTAAACTTACTGTTTTGCCTGCGCCTGCAATTGTAGAAAATATTGAAGCAAAAAAAGTATTGATATCAGACCGCAGAGTGAAATCGGCTTTGAAATTATATAATCAGATCAATCTGGCATTTGTTGGAATCGGTGCTATAGAAACGAACCCGGTTCTCAAGAAAAATAATATTGAAATACCTGATTCACTGCGTGAAGAAATTATAAATTCAAATGCTATTGGAGATATCGGCCTGAACTTTTTTGATATCGATGGAAACGAAGTTAAAACAGGTTTAAATGAACTGCTTCTCGGAATTTCGCTGGAACAGCTTAAAAACGTTGACATGGTGGTTGGGATTGCAGGGGGCGAAAAGAAATTTAATTCTATACTTGGAGCTTTACGGGGTGAATTTATCAATGTTTTGATTACGGATCATATTACAGCTGGTAAACTGGCGGAGATATAAACCCAAAATTGTCATTTGAACAATGACAATTTTGCCAGAATGGCAAAAAAGGCCTAACGACTTTTTTGAAAAAAAAAACCCGGGCCTGTTTTCCAAGACCCGGGTTCAAATGATAGATTTAATGTAGGAATTTATAGAACGAATTAAGATATATGTGATTACTGCTCATTAAGAGAGAATGAATTACCTTATCTACTCATATTTGTTGATCAATAGCTGAATTAAAATTAAATCTTCACCAGAGTGTATGTTAAATGTAAGGTTCTCACTATTTTTATTTCATCTTTTCGCCACTCTATTCGGATTAACAACTGAGTTGTTGTCTGGCCAGCAGTTGAACAGGTTTGAATTTAAATCCCAGCATATGGGTACAGAATTCCAGGTCGTATTCTATGCTCCTGATTCATCTATTGCACAAAAAGCATCCGAGGCAGTTTTTAGCCGCATCGAAGAGTTGAATGAGATTATGAGTGACTATCTTGAAAGCAGTGAACTGAATCAACTTTCGAAGACATCGGGATCAGGTAACTATATTGAGGTGAGCAAACCGTTGTTTGAAGTGTTAAAAAGATCGGTCCGGATTTCTGATGAAACAAATGGCCAATTTGATATTACAGTCGGCCCTTATACTCATCTGTGGAGGGGGATTAATCGAATGACAGAACCGCAGCTGCCCGCTCCTGAAGAGCTTCGGCAAGCCGGGGAAAGTGTGGGTTATCAATTCATTGAATTGGATGATAATACCAAAAAAGTCAGGCTGGAAAAACAGGATATGATCCTCGACCTCGGCGGGATTGCAAAGGGATATGCAACGGATGAAGGTTTGAAAATCTTGGAGGGGTTTGGCATCACATCGGCTTTTGTCAATGGCGGAGGCGATATTTCGATCGGAGATCCTCCGCCGGGGGAATTGGGCTGGACGATTGCAATACCTGTCATGAATACAGCTCAGCCAGAATTTATAGAATTACTTATTGCTAATCGTGCAATGACCACTTCTGGTGACCTGTATCAGTATATAGAAATTGATGGAACCAGGTTCTCCCATATCATTGATCCGCTCACGGGTCTGGGTAAAACCGAAAGAATCCAGGTAACGGTGATTTCCAAAAAAGGTTTGGATGCTGATGCTTACGCGTCTGCACTGAATATTATGGGGTTCGAAAAAGCCAAAGCCTTTACAAAAAGTAAAAAGGGAATAGAAGCATTAATCCAGAAAGACGATGAGGCTGGTTTAACAGTCTGGAAATCTGACGGATTTTATTCCTTTATGAAACCTGAATAATAGTTCACGTGAATTATTTCTTTAAAACCCGGGATATGAAGAATGGTAACATAGTAGTTATTCACTTTATCTATCTCTTTTAAAATAAATGACGTAATTCCAATAACTTTATATCGTCAGGGTTTTGAATCATTCATCTGCAAAACTTATCAAATTAATGGAAAACGATTCCTTCATCCGGTGGCTGAGAGGAATCGGAAGTGAAGATGAAATTAAAGAATGGGAACAGTGGCTCCGGCTGAATGATCATCATGCGCATCTTGTAAAACAGGCTGATCGAATTCTGAATTTACCTTTTGTTGCTTATGAAACCCCCAATATTGAGCTTGAGGTGTTACGATTACAAAAAGCGATCGCTGATTTAGATTGATCCCGTCAACGGTAAAAACCAGACGATAAATTTGGGTAAATAAAAAAAAGGGTGTCTCACTGAGACACCCTTTTTTTATATCGTTTTGATCGCACTATACAGAAAGCGATGAGTTACGCTTCCTCTTCTACGAGCTTTTCAATTTTATATCCACCTTGTTTTTTGTCACGGATATACATCACAAGGAAAATAAGGCCGACAACAAATGTGACCGGTGCGACCCAAAGGAATGACATTCGCCCGCCATAATTGTCAGCCGGACGCAGAATCGCAAATGCTTCCTCCATAATTGCCGGATTATCAACACCCGTATCGAGTACAGCCCGTAATGCATTACCCGTTGCAATACCGTCTAACTCACCGTTCGTGCGGTAATAAGAAACAGCATTATCCACGTAATTCAGTGCGTTTTGTACGTCAACGGCCCGGTACCCCAGCTCGGCGAGAGCATCCGGATCATCAGCGACAGCTTCAGCAGCCTGGATATCTGACGGGAATGTTGCCTGTACATCTTCAAGCAGAGCAATCGTTCTCTGCTCGTCAAGTGCATCCGGCAGGTAACGGTCAGCAATCTGACCCATGATCCCGTTTGCCGTACCAGAGGCAGCAAGGCCCAGCCCGATCATCAAAACGATACCGAGNGAACCGGCTTTCGGGAAGCGTTCACTCATCAGGCCAACCATGGTCGGCATNAAGAATGCAACACCCACTGCAAAAATGGTAGCAGCAATCATCAGCGGGAACAAACCGGTTTCAATAAAGCTGAACATAAACAGCCCGATACCGGTAAGAAAAGAAGCTCCGAGCAACATACCTGTCGGAGACAGTGCATGAACAAAGGTTCCTGCAAAGAGTCGTAACACCATCATCAAACCACTGATCCAAACCAATACGAGGATTCCGTGCAGGCCGGCGGCCTGTAATACTTCAGGGATCCAGCGCATGGGGCCCAATTCAAATGAGAGGGTAAACATCATCAACAGAATCAACCCGATAACCCAGGGGTTGGTAAAGGTATACTTGAAAAGTTCTTTCATGTCAATACCTGCCTGGGCAGTCTCTGTTTCCGGAAACTTTTCAGGCAAGAGCATGAACCCGTAAATGACGACCGGTATATAAACGATGGCCATCTGCCATGTCCAGTGGCCAATATTAATAGGGCCGACCGCACCGATCTGTACCATTAAAAAACCGATAAGCCCACCTAATACCATTCCTCCGGGGAAGAAGGCATGAAAGTGATTCAGTTTCGTGGTTTTATTGTCCGGATAAAGTGCCGGAACAAGCGGGTTACCCGCTACTTCGATAAATCCGTTACCAATACCAAATCCGATGGCCCCAAGGAATAAAATCCAAAAACCAATGGGATCACCTGCAAACGGATATGCAAGTAAAAAGAGTGTTATACCAATAATATGGCCAAGAAAGGCACCAACAGTGGCTTTCTTTAGCCCGATTTTTTCCAGAAAAGGTCCTACGACCAATAGAGAAATTGCCATTCCCCACAGTGCAGATCCACCGATATAGCCAACTTGAGCATTGGTCAGAATAAACTCTGTCTTTAACTGGTATAGAATATTACTTACCAGTATAAAAGAAGCTCCTGTCGGAATAATTGCTAAACAAATACCGATAAATAACCTCTTACGGTTAATACCGGACATATTTTGTTCTGATGAGTTCATAAGAGTTAATATTTCAGGTTAGATTATTGAAAAGAATAATACAGTACATCCTGTTAGGTTCCGAATAAACTATAAAAAATGTCAGATTATCAAGTTTAATTCTTGAAAATCGAAAACACTGAATTACTGTTTCGTTGAAATAATATATTGAAGTAAGTATGATATCCCGTCATTAAATCGAATGTATCGATTGGTTATGGTTATTAGAGTGTTACAAACGGTTAATCTACTTTATAAAATTTGACATTTTGAATTAAGGATAACTTGATTCTCATCTTTCCCATGATTATTTATCAGATCTGTCAATCGGGGAAAAGCAGAGTAGATTCTCCGGGTGACTGTCTCTCTTTAGCTTAGAATACGAACCTGTTTTAATTGTTAATTAACAAATTTCAGTTCTATGAATAATTATCCAAAACTTCACAATGCTGCCTGGCCCGGTGTAGTAGGCAAGGGGCCAGATTCAGAGCCACCAATTGAGTTAGATACAATGATCGAATTGACCGCAAAAGCGGAAGTTAACGGTGTCAAATTTGACGGAGTAGATCTCTTTCTGTTTGATCCGCATGTTGATATCGACAGTTCAAAAGAAGATTTAAAAAAATTAGCTGATAAACTTGGTTCGCATAACCTGAAAGCAGGCAGCCTTGTTGCACCGGTGTGGCCGGATATCGGTGGCGGATCGGCTATGGGCAGCGATGAGGACCGGAAGAATTTCGTTACACAAGTCCGAAAGTCTTGCGAAATCGGGAAAGCGCTTCGTGAGCTGGGAGTTAGATCATATGGTGTTATCAGAATCGACTCAGCAACAGATCCCGGAAGCTGGGCAGAAAACCCGGCAGAGAATACGAAAAAAATTGCCGAAACATTTCGTGAAGCGTGTGATGTTGCAGCGGATTACGGAGAAGAATTGTCGGCAGAGGGTGAAATTTGCTGGGGAGGCATGCAAAGCTGGAAAACAATGGTAGATACACTTGAAGCTGTTGACAGAGAAAATATCGGTTTCCAGGCTGATATGGCACATACCCTTTTATACCTGCTTGGATATAACAAGCCGGAAGACCGAATCCTGCCGAAAGATTTTGACTGGGATGACAGAGAAACATTAGAAGAAGGCCTGAAAACCATGACGGCAGCTTTGCGTCCATGGACCAATGATTTTCATGTCGCTCAAAATGACGGTACTGTATTCGGATCCGGAAGTCACGATAAAACCGGGCGGCACTGCCTGGCAACAGATCCAAATGGTAAGCTCGATATTGCTAATGATGCCGGTTACTGGCTGCGTGATGAAGACGGAAAACTGACGAAAGCATTTCAGCATATTTGCTGGGATGGATGCATGTTTCCGAATGAAGTTATGATGAAACAACAGACGTGGAACGACATACTTTCTGCCATGAATGATGTCCGAAACAAGCACGGATGGAATGGCTAACCTCGATCGCAAACCATTTAATTAAATTGAATTAAATCACCAGGAGTAAAGATTACTATGAGTGAAAAGAAAAAACTGAGAATTGGAATGATCGGGTATGGGTTTATGGCCCGTACTCATACAAATGGATATAGAAAAGTTGGCAATTTCTTTCCGGAATTGGAATATCAGCCGGTATTGAAAGCTGTGTGCGGACGGACGAAAGAACGCGTTGAGGCTTTTGCTGAGCAGTGGGGATATGAATCAGCCGAAACCGACTGGAAAGATGTAATTGCACGTGATGATATCGATGCCGTTGATATTTGTACTCCCAATAATATGCACGCGGAAATTGCTATTGCTGCAGCAGAAGCCGGTAAAATGATCCTTTGTGAAAAACCATTGGCCAGAACGGTTGAAGAAGGTCAGACGATGCTTGAAGCTGTCGAAAAAGCCGGTGTTAAAAATACGGTATGGTATAATTATCGAAGAGTACCGGCTGTCACCCTTGCCAAAAAAATTGTTGACAGCGGCAAACTTGGAAAAATTTTCCACTACAGAGCCAACTTCCTTCAGGACTGGACCATCAACCCGGAACTCCCGCAGGGTGGCGAAGCACTATGGCGAATGGATAAAGATGCTGCCGGATCCGGTGTTACCGGTGACTTATTAGCTCACTGTATCGATACAGCAATGTGGCTGAATGGCGGAATTAAAGATGTATCGGCTATGACTGAAACATTTATCAAAGAACGTGTGCACCAGGAGACCAACAAGGTTGAGAAAGTTGGTATTGATGATGCATGTATTTTCCATTGCCACTTTGATAATGGATCACTTGGGTTGTTTGAATCTACCCGGTATGCAAGGGGCCACAAAGCTCTATATACGTTTGAAATTAATGGGGAACATGCATCCATTCGATGGGACTTGCATGACCTGAACCGGCTTGAATTTTTTGATCACAGTGATGAGTCCGAAGTTCGTGGCTGGAGAACGATTCATGTTACCGATGGTGATCAGCCATATATGGATAAATGGTGGGTGCCAGGCTTGTCGATCGGTTATGAGCATTCATTTATTCATCAGGTTGCCGATTTCCTCGAAAGTCTTGAAACCGGAGAACCTTGCAATCCCACATTCAAGGATGCTCAGGAAACTCAAAAAGTTTGTGAGGCTGTCCTAAATTCTGCTTCATCCCAAAGCTGGAAGGAAACAGGAGTGGATTGGTAAATTCGATCAACTAAATAAAACATATATCCATTGACTTCTGATAAAAGTAGCGATGATCTTCCGGCTTTCCCGGGGGATCAGTGGAAAGGGAAAGTATCAAATCATATACAAATAGGTGGTATCGAAACTGCTGTTCTTGACAATGGAAATGGGAAAGGTGTCAGGGTAGCATGGATCAATACCGGAAGCGGACTGAGGTTCAGGGTTGTTCTCGATCGCGGAATGGATATTGCCGATGCATTCTTTGATAAGTACAGCCTGGCATGGATAAGTCATCTGGGGGTAACGCCCCCGGATGTGTCCGCCAATCAGGGAATTCAATGGTTTCACTCTTTTGGAGGTGGATTGCTGACTACATGTGGCTTAACGCATGTCGGCGGCCCGGAAAATGATGAACAGGGACAAAGAGGTGTGCACGATCGGATCAGCCACTCACCGGCAGAAATTGTTTCAATCCGGCAACCCGATTTGAATCGAAATGATTTGACCATGAGCATTACGGGCAGGATGATACAGTCATCAACTTTTGGCCCGCATCTTGAACTGGTCAGGACAATTCAGGCAGATCTCGGTAGTTCTACTTTCAGGATAAATGACAAAGTTACAAATGTTGGAAACCAGCAGGCTCCGCACATGCTGCTCTACCATTGTAATTTTGGATGGCCATTGATCGATGAGGGTGCTGAACTGTACTGGGAAGGAGACCTGACTATCCCAAATGAACAAAGCCGTGAAATTTTTGAAAACGGCAATGACTACAGAGTTTGTAAAAACCCGATGGAAAGTCATTCCGGAACCGGGGAAGCGGTTGCCTTTATTGATGCAGCTCCTACAGCCGACGGTTATTGTACATGTGGTGTTATAAACGACAGGATTGGCCTTAAACTGGGTTTAAGGTTCCAAAAGAGTCAATTACCGTGGCTGACTAACTGGCAGCATTGGGGTAATAATGAATATGTAACGGCACTTGAGCCATGTACGCATCCTCCTATTGGCCAGGCAGCAGCCCGTAAAAACAATACGCTGATCTTCCTTAAGCCCGGTGAAACAAAAAATTACGAACTGGAAATGAGTATTCAGCCAATTGAATGAGTACATTCATTTCATTAAATACGATATAAATCTGACCTGATAATTAATTGAATAAACTATGAGTATTGCACAAAAAGCGTTAGAACAAGGTAAAGGGATTGTAAGACTGGCTCCTAACTGGGTTCCAAGATCGTTCTGTATTCCCGGGCGAAGAATTAAATTACATCCTGATGATTATTATGCTCTTGGTGGTGAAAGAGGCGGGATTGATGAACGATGGTTTGCATCCACAACACCGGCTGATAACGGCCCGCTTACCGGGGAAATTGAAGGCCTGAGTGAAATCATTTTTGAAGATGGTTCAAAAACAGAAAGAATTTTGCTTAGAGATGCTGTTAATGAACTGAAAGGAGATTTACTTGGTGAACGGATCTGGAATAAGTATGAGAGCTGGCCAATGTACTCCAAGTTTTTTGACAATAAAGGTGCTTTGCCGCATCACGTCCACCACAGGGATGAGCATGCAAAGTTAACGAATCAAAACGGCAAGCCCGAGGCTTACTATTTTCCACCCCAGGTAAATAATCACGGTGGAGATTTTCCATACACGTTCTTTGGAATTAATCCGGGTACAACCAAAGACCAATTGATGGAAACGTTGAAAAACTTCACAAAAGGTGATAACAAGATTACAAACCTTTCACAAGCTCACAGGCTTCAGCCGGGTACAGGCTGGGATGTGCCTCCGGGAGTATTACACGCCCCCGGCAGCCTCTGTACCTATGAACCACAAAAGGCATCTGATGTGTTTTCAATGTATCAGTCGCTTGTTGGTGATCAGATTGTACCGGAAGAACTGCTCTGGAAAGATACTCCGGAAGATCGAATGGGAGATTACGACTGGCTGATAGAAATTCTCGACTGGGAAAAAAACGTGGATCCGAATATTCAGAAAAATCGGTTTATGGCCCCGTTACCGGTTAAACCTGAAGATCAGATGAAGAGTGAAGGGTATATCGATAAATGGGTTTGTTATAAGTCGAATGATTTCAGCGCCAAGGAACTGACGATCCTGCCGGGAGCAGAAGTTACAATTAAAGATTCTGCTGCATATGGTATGATTATGATGCAGGGACATGGAACTATGGGTGTATGGGATATTGAAACACCTGCCATGATCCGGTTCGGGCAATTAACACATGATGAATACTTTGTAAGTGAAAAAGCAGCAAAAGAAGGTGTGAAAATTGTCAATCTTTCAAAAACGGATCCAATCGTAATGCTCAAGCATTTTGGGCCGGATAATCCTGACCTGGATATTTGATATATTGATTAAAACGGAGTTAAGGGTTTTAAACATCTGTAAATGAATGTATAGTGATAAGACCTGTTGGACGGAAGACCGTAGACAGGGGACGAGGTTACTAGTCCCCGGTCTTCGGTCCCTGGTCATTTTTTATCCCTAAAAATCGGGACTTTCCCTGAAAGCGGTCGGGGTTCAAAAAAATGGGCGCTTCTCCACAGGATTAATGATACATAAATTAAAAATGATTTTTTAAATAAAAGAAATACTATGACAAAATTAGGATTTAATCTCTTAACCTGGTCTGCCAAAGTTTCTGAAGATCTTTACCCCATAACTGACCGGTTAAAGGAAATTGGGTATGATGGAGTAGAAATCTTTGTTGGTGTATCGGATATGGATGCTTATAAAGCTTTCGGAAAACATGCCAAAAGCGTGGATATGGAAGTTACCACGGTCATCGGGCTTGGCCCGGATGAAAACCCGATAAGTGCGGATGCAGCTGTGAGGAATAAGGCTGTTGATCGCATTAAATGGTTTGTAGATTGTGCAGAAGCTATTGACTCCAGGCTTATCGGCGGGCCCCTTCACTCCGCATTTGCGACATTTTCAAATCAGGCACCACAGGAAGAAGAGTATCAAAGGAGTGCAGAAGTACTTTCAGAAGCTGCAGAATATGCTGCGGAAGCCGATGTGATTTTATCAGTGGAGGCAATTAACAGATTTGAATGTTATCTGTGTAATACAGTCGCACAGATGAAAGACATCGTAACAAGGGTTGATCATCCGAATGTAAATGCCCATTATGATACACATCATGCCAACATTGAAGAGAAAGATATAATTCAATCGATTCATGATGTCGCTCCGGTAGTAGGACATATTCATCTCAGTGAAAACGATCGCGGAACGCCCGGTGATGGCCATATTCCCTGGGATGATGTATTTAAAGCCATTAAGGAAATCAATTACGAAGGGTGGCTGACCATCGAAGCTTTTACGCGCAATGATGTAGACTTTGCCAATTCTATCAATGTGTGGAGAGAGTATTCAAAACCCTGGGATATCGCTGAAAAGGGTTTTGAGCTCATTAAAAAATTACAAGAAAAGCACAACCTGTAAAACTGAGGAGTTACCTCGTAATTTTCCGGTAAGAATTGGTAATTTCTGTATTAAAGAGATGGTTTCCTCAAGTGGGAAAGCATTAATTTGGTAATTTTCCTGTTTGAATAAATAATCCTTCGTGTTTTTTTCAGTTTAAATAACCATATAACATTATAAACCATCTTTTATGGAAATTTTTGGCAAAATTTTAGGGTAACTCCTCGTAAAAACTGTTTAGGTTATGAATTTTAAATGTGATGAATTGAATAAATTCATCCAAACAAAAGGTAATTATCCGCTTCTGGATTGTAAATTGTCGATTGAACTCTATATGAATTGCAGGTGGATGCAGTAAAAAAACGTCTTGCAAAACAGGTAGCCGAAACCATGAAAGGTATCTGGAATTCAGGTATGACCACGGCTACCGGTGGAAACATTTCAGTAAAGGATAGTGAAGGGAATACCTGGGCAACACCAAGTGGTGTTGATAAGGGTGTGTTGACTTACAAGGATATTGTTTGTATCAGTCCTGATGGTGATGTTATAAGTTCCAGAGGATATTCACCGACTTCCGAATTTTCATTTCACCGTGCAATCTACGAAACCAGGCCTGACCTGAAAGCTGTTATTCACGCTCATCCGCCGGCCCTGGTTTCATTTAGCCTGGCAGGAAAAGTTCCGGAACTCCATCTCATTCCGCAAATCCAGCGAATCTGTGGTTCAGCAGGCTTTGCTCCTTATAAAATCTCCGGCAGTGAAGACCTCGCAGAACGGGTAGCTGAACAAGTTAAGGATGGACATAACTGTATCATCATGGAAAATCATGCTACGGTTGTTGCCGGTTCAACACTCGATGAGGCTTACCAACGGTTTGAAGCTTTTGAAACCTGTGCAAAAATCATCATCAATGCGAAGAGATTAGGTAATCTGAAGAATTTTCAAAATGTTTCTGAAATAACCGGGGAACCGGGTTTGAAAGAATACATGTCAGGATCTGAGCCTGGTCGTCACCAGGCGGAAATAGCCGCAAGAGATCGTATCTGTGAATTTGCAGAGAGGGCTTGCAGGCATAATCTGCTGTTAAGTTCAATCGGTGCGATAAGTGTTCGTTTGGAGAAAGGTGATTTTATCATCACTCCTGGGGGTAAAGATCGAAGATATTTAAAAGCAGGTGATCTTGTCAGGATTACAGACGGTTATAAAGAACCTGGAATACAACCTGATATTTCCTGGCTGTTGCATATGGAGATCTATAACCAGCATCCGGAAGTGAGTACTGTTATCACATCTTGTGCTCCATATAGTATGGCGTTTGGTTTGACCGGTACTGAAATAGATATCAAAACATCACCCGAAGGTTTTGTTTTGCTTCGTAATGTTATTAATCTGGCAGATGTGAATCCATGGGTGAACAGCCGTGAAGTTGCTGCACGTCTATCGGAGGATGCACCTTGCATTCTTGCAGAAAATCAAGCTCTTATTGTTACCGGAAAAAAAATTCTGCAGGCATTTGAACGGCTTGAAGTTACTGAGTTTACCGCGAGGTCACTGATTGATAGTTTGCCGATTGAGGGGGCAAAACGGCTCAGTGAAAAAAGGCTTAAAGAACTAAAAGACAAATTTTTAGCGATATAATTTGAGTTAATGTTCTAAACTTTTATAGTTTAATATGATTAGTTAAAATTTGAGTGTCAGTAGATTAAGATTCTGAATGTCTCTATGAGTGTGAATAAAAGCACGATTTTCAGATCTACTTTTAACCTGCATACATTCCAAAGTGGATTCAAAATGATCTTTGTGGGATCTGATCGTATATAACACTGAATAATTCAAAACAAATTTTTTAAAACTGATTTTATGAAAACTTCTCTCTTATCTGTGATTACGGCATTCGCCATACTTTTGGCTGGTTGCGGGAATGGTGAAACCGCTCAGGAAACAGCTCCGGTTCAGGAAGTTGGAAATGAGTTTGTATCGATATTTAATGGCCAGGATTTGTCTGGCTGGGTTGGTGATGAACGGTTCTGGAGTGTTGAAAACGGTGCCATTATTGGTGAAACAAGTGAAGATAATGCGACGGAAAGGAACACATTTTTAATCTGGGAAGATGGCGAGCCATCAGACTTTGAGCTTCGGTTTGAATACAGGTTTATCATTGTAAGCGATGATGAATACGGAAATTCTGGTATCCAGTTTCGTTCAGAGCAGTTTACTGATGAAGATAATCCGGAACTCATCTATCGGGTGCGTGGTTACCAGGCGGATTTTGCAATTAGTGGCTGGATTCCGGGTATTCAATACGAGGAAGCCGGCAGGGGAATTTTGGCACGCAGAGGTCAAAGCGTTCTCATAGATTCTGACGGTGAGAGCCATGAAGAACGATTTGCAGAAGAGGATGAGCTGGGTGAATATATTAATATTCATTCCGACTGGAACGATTATCACGTATATGCTAATGGAGATACCATGCGGTCATACATCAATGGCCAGTTAATGCATGAATTTGTTGATCAGTCTCCGGAAGCGCGTCACCAGGGAATTCTCGCATTTCAGCTTCACAGCGGCCCGCCGATGAGGGTGGAACTCAGAAATATTGAGTTGAAAGAATTGAATTGATTGTTAAGTAAATGTCTCGTCATCATAATATATGTGCTGAATAAATTTGATGACGGACTTTATTGATACTGGTGTGGATTATCATCAGTAAAACATTGATAATTAAAAGTGAAATATTAATATAGAATTACAGGTAATGTCTACAGAAAAAAATTATCTTGATGTAATTGATAACGAAACAAAAAATAAAAGTACTGTTGACAAGTATTTCAGACAAGTTGAAAGCAAATGGGAAGACTCAGTTGCAAACAAACTTGATCAGGTTGAACGCCTTGTTTACCGTTCAAATTTATTGGGAGTTGACTCCTATATCAATAATACCGGGGGTGGGAATACTTCAAGTAAACTGATGGAAACGGACCCGATTACCGGCGAAAAAGTAGAAGTGATGTGGGTAAAAGGTTCCGGCGGGGATTTGAGAACTGCGAAACGGGCGAACTTTGCTTCGTTATATCAGCAACGGCTTCTGTCTTTGCAGGAGATTTACAAAAATATGGAAAATACCGGGTTGAAAACACCTGCAGAGGATTCCATGACGAAGATGTATGCCCACTGTACGTATAACCTGAACCCGCGGGCTCCATCCATTGATACGCCGCTTCATAGTTTTATACCCTACAAATTTGTAGATCATACACACCCGGTGCCTATTATTGCAATTGCCACTGCCGATAACGGCAAAGAGCTGATGGAAGAGATTTATGGGGATGATGTCAAATGGGTTGACTGGATGCGTCCCGGATTTGAGCTCGGCCTGAAGCTCCAGGAAGTGATAGAAGCAAATCCCGGAATTAAAGGAATTATTCTTGGTGGCCATGGCCTGATCAACTGGGCAGATGATGATAAAGAATGTTATGAGCTCAGTATTGACCTGATCAATAAAGCTGCCAAATATCTTGCTGATAATGACCAGGGTAAAGACAGTTACGGCGGATCCAAGTACGAATCGATTGAAAAGGACAAACGCCGGGAAATTCTGAGTGACATCCTCCCATTTTTACGCGGCCAGGTAAGCCAGCAGAACCAGTTTATCGGAACGATTCAGGACAATGACCTTACCCTGCAATTTATCAATTCCAGCGATGCACCCCGTTTGGCTGAGCTGGGTACTTCATGTCCGGATCACTTTCTGCGCACAAAGATTAAACCGCTGTACGTAGACTGGAATCCGCAAAAAGATTCAATTGACGATTTGAAAAGCGGAATCACGTCCGGCCTTGAAGAGTACCGGAAAGATTATGCTGCTTATTACAACAATCACAAATCTGAGGATTCACCCAATATGAGGGACCCTAACCCAACTGTTGTGCTGATACCCGGACTTGGGATGATTACCTGGGGTAAAAATAAAAGTGAATCCAGAGTAACCGCAGAGTTTTATACTGCAGCTATCGGTGTTATGCGGGGTGCAGAATCTGTTGCCAGTTACACTGCCATCTCCAAGCAGGAAGCCTATGATATCGAATATTGGGCATTGGAAGAAGCGAAACTTCAGCGAATGCCGCCTGAAGATGAATTGTCGCGTCAAATTATTGCTGTTTATGGTGCCGGCAGCGGAATTGGAAAAGCACTTGTATCTAAATTAATTGCTGAAGGTGCAACCGTTGCAGCCATTGACCTGAATGAAGATGCTGTTCAGGAAACGGTAGATGAAATCCTCGGCCAGATTGGAATGGGAATCGGGGTTGCCGGTTCTGATATCAGCGGTTCAGGCGACATAATTGGTATTTCATGTGATATTACCGACCGGGCATCAGTTCAGCAATCACTCAAAAACGTTTCAATTGCTTACGGTGGCCTGGACGATGTAATCGTTACAGCCGGTATGTATCCGACTCCCGATGATAATGGAAAAATTTCAGATGCTCTCTGGGATAAATGTTTCGAGGTGAATGTCAAAGGCGGGTATATCATTGCAGATGAAGCTGAAAAAACCTGGAATAAACAAAACCTTAAGGGAAGCCTGGTAATCACAACAAGTGTAAATGCTGTTGTGGCTAAATCTGGAAGCGTTGCATACGATACCAGCAAAGCAGCAGCTAATCATTTAATTCGTGAACTGGCCATTACACTGGCGCCGAATATTCGGGTGAATGGTGTTGCTCCTGCAACGGTCGTTGAGGGCAGCAGTATGTTCCCCCGCGTGACCGTGTGATAGCTTCACTAACCAAATATGGCATTGACTTTGATAAAGCTGAGGATACAGAAGGCCTCAGAAATAAACTGGCTCAATTCTATGCAAGCCGAACACTTACACACCAGCCGATCACTCTGGAACAGCAAACCGAAGCAATCTATCAGCTTGTAAGTTCCAACTTTGAAAATACAACCGGTCATATCATACCTGTTGACGGTGGTTTGATTGAAGCGTTTTTACGATAAACCAAACCGGAATATAACCTGATATGAGTCAGACACCAGTTTCGGTAACGGCTGTATTTGATGTTGGAAAAACGAATAAAAAATTCCTTCTGTTTAATGAGGATTACGAGATTGTACACCAAAATCAAATCTCGTTAGAGCAAATTGAAGATGAGGATCAGGATCCCGCCGAGGATCTTGATACCCTCGTCAATTGGATTCATAGTGAACTCTCAACTGCTCTTGAAAATTCCAGTTATAAAATAACAGATTTGAATTTTTCAACGTATGGTGCAAGCCTGGTACATCTGGATGATAAGGACGAACCGGTAACGCCGGTCTATGATTATTTAAAACCATATCCGGATGATTTGAAAAAATCCCTGTATGAAGCACATGGTGGGGAAGAACAGTTTTCGCTTGAAACAGCATCTCCGCCCATGGGGATGCTGAATTCAGGTTTACAGTTATACTGGCTGAAACATAAGAAAAGCCACTTCTTCGACAGAATCAGAAATTCGCTTCACTTCCCTCAGTACCTCAGTTTTCTTTTTACTCAAAAAATCAGTTCTGAACTGACCAGTGTTGGATGCCACACAGCAATGTGGGATTTCAATAAAATGGATTACCACGATTGGCTGGAATCAGAAAATCTGAGGAATCTGCTTCCGGAGATTGAACCTGTAACCGGTAAGACATCAGTTTCATTTAATGGTAAGACATTCAATATTGGTATGGGAATTCATGACAGCTCTGCTGCTCTCGCTCCCTACCTGATTGCAATGGAATCGCCATTTCTGCTTCTGTCAACCGGTACCTGGAGCATCACATTCAATCCGTTCAGTAAAGATCAACTAACATTTGAGGAGTTACAGCGAGATTGCCTCTGCTATTTAAATATATATGGTGAACAGGTCAAAGCAGCACGGGTTTTTTTAGGAAACGAATACCGTCATCAGAAAGAAAAACTGATGCAGCATTTTAATATTGATGAAGGACAGGATGAAATTGATGTTAACCCCGATCTGTTAAAAACTCTCCTTTCAGAAGAACGTGCTGAAAAAAAATTAAAGCTTGAAACAGCGCACAGTTCCGGTCCGTTTCAATCTGAAGAAAGTGGTGAATGGGATGTGAGCCAATTTTCATCTTTCGAAGAAGCCTATCACCAATTAATGATCGACCTTGTTGCAATTCAGCATGAATGTATTCGGTTGACAGAAGGTAACCACGCTATTGAAGATGTAATTGTAACCGGCGGATTCGGGAATAATGATTTTTTCCTGGAGTTGCTTGCAGCAAGGCTTCCTGACAGGAAGATTTACTCAGCATCAATGCCACATGCAACGGCAATCGGTGCTGCTATGGTTATGCATGATGGAAAAGAAAAAACAGATAATCTTAAAAACCTTCTTTCCTTGAATCGGCATACCGGGTTTAGAAATACAGGTTTGGAGAATTATCGATGGAAATAACATTAAACCCAAAATTGTCATTGGAACAATGACAATTTTGCCCGAAGGGCCGACAAATCATTGGTTCACAATGATTTGTCGGGGTTAACCCCGACCCCGACAGTCCTGTACGGGACAGGCATTGAAACAGTCAGGGTTTCTTATTTTAAATAAAGTTCATAAACCTTTGTGTTTCAATGTCGGCCCGTAGGGCAAAAAAGGTCTAACGACTTTTTTGGGTTAAACTGTATTTAAAAAGAGGCTGAATTATCAGATCAATTAATAGTAGATATTAATAATATCTGTCTCTTATAGATTGGTGAAAAGACCGGGAATTGATCTTGCCAACAATATTAATCCGTGAAGGAATAATGTTTTTAGATTAACCGGGCTGAAATAAATCGGCTTTGTAATGGTTACCAAGTATCGAATTATTCGAAAGCAGTATTGTTTTACTCACCGAATTTGTTGAAATCGATTTTTTTTAAAAAGAATTCTACCAATTAACAGCAACATAGATCATTGATATGAATAAATACTTGACTACTATAGGTATTGGATCATTTGTTTTGATACTTATTATTTCGCTAATCATAGTGTCTTGCGGCTCATCAACCCCGGATCTTGTGTCAGAAAGTGAAGAAGTGGCTGAGGCAGTTGAAGAGGAAGAAGAAGCTCCTGCTCAAAACTCATCGACTCAGTCCGGAGAGGCAGAACAGGAAATTGTAACCTTGCCTGGCTTTGAAGCCCAATTGCTATATGAAATACCTCTTGAAAGTGAAGGTTCATGGGTGTCACTTGGCCTTGACAAGGATGGATATCTGATTGCTTCTGATCAGCGGGACAGGGGAACCTATCGTATTAAAGTAAGCGATGATCTTGAAAACCCGGAAGTGGAGGTTGAAAGGCTCTTGATGCCAATCAGCGGTGCACAGGGTATCGAATGGGCTTTTGACCATCTCTATCTGAATGTTCAAAGGCCTGTTGGAAGCGGATTGTACCGTTTGGGCGACAGCCGTGGAGATGGACTATTAAATGTATTGGAATTCCTTGGAGGTCCTGGTTATCAGGGAGAACATGGTAATCATGCAGTAGTAACAACTGCTGACGGGGAAGGGCTTTATATTGCTTCGGGTAATTTTACACCCCCTCCAACTGATGAAGAAATGGTAAAGAACCGGGTAGCAAGCTGGGATGAAGATCTGTTACTCCCGCGTCTTTGGGATGCCCGTGGCCATGCACGCGGAATTCTGGCTCCCGGTGGCTGGATAGCCCGCATCAACCCTGAAGCCACGGAATGGGAGATGATCAGTATGGGGTATCGTAATCAGTTTGATGTTGCACTGAACGAACACAATGAGCTATTTACCTATGACGCTGATATGGAATGGGACTTTGGAACTCCGTGGTATCGTCCGACAGCGATCGTACATGTAACCAGCGGAACAGATTTTGGCTGGAGAAGCGGAAGCGGAAAATGGCCAAACTATTACGAAGATAAACTGCCACCTCTTGTAGAAATCGGCCCCGGTTCACCAGTAGGCTTGATTTCAGGTAAAGGGGCAAGTTTCCCCGCTGATTATCAACGGTCTTTGTACGCTCTTGACTGGACGTTTGGTACTCTCTATGCAATTCATATGACACCAAAAGGGGCCGGCTACGAAGCGGAAGCGGAAGAATTTTTATCCGGGGCACCACTGCCACTTGTACAGGCTGTTATCGGTAAAGATGGGCATATGTATTTTGTGACAGGAGGCAGGAATCAGCAATCTCACCTGTATCGTGTTATTTATACAGGCGACGAATCCACCGAGCCTGCAGAAGTGGTTGATGATCCTGCTGCACGCGAGCAGCGCGAATTGAGACACCACCTGGAATCTTTTCACGGAGTTCAGGATCCCGGTGCTGTTGATGCAGCCTGGCCGCATCTTGCAAGTGAAGACAGGATTCTTCGTACGGCAGCACGCGTTGCAGTTGAACATCAGCCGGTTGAGAGCTGGGCAGACAGGGCTTTGAATGAAAACCGTACCCAGGCAAGAATTACTGCACTGGTTGCACTCGCCCGAACTGCACCAACCGATTACAGAGATGCTGTATTCAGTTCGTTAATGGACATGGATCTTTCCAGTCTCGATGCTGATCAAAAACTGGGATATCTTCGAGCCATGGCACTCGCCGTTATCCGACTTGGTGAACCAGATAACCAAACCATTCAGCAAATAACAAACAATCTTCAGCAATACCTTCCGAATGAGGATAACAGGGTGAATACTGAACTGATACGCGTATTGGTTCGCTTCCGTGATGCAAGAGTTATCGACAAAGCCCTGACCCTGATGCAGAATGAAACCATTCCGGAAACGGAAGGCTGGGTGGATATTCTCGGACGAAGTGAGCGATACGGTTCTACCATCATGCAGATGATTGAAAATCCACCACCGGTTCAGGAGCTTCACTATGCTTTTATGCTTAGGACTCTCAGTGATGGCTGGACGATCGATCAGAGACGTGCGTATTTTGAGTTTATCAATAATGCAGCCGATCGAATGGGTGGTGCAAGTTATACCGGGTTTCTTGAGGATGTAAGAAGAGATGCACTCAGCCATGCTACGGAAGAAGAGCGGGAAGCTGTTTCCGATATAGCAGGTGTAAGTTTGGCACAACAGCCTGATTTTGACATTACTGCACCGGAAGGCCCCGGCCGTAACTGGACAGTCGATGAAGCGATGAGTGTACTTGCCGGAGAACTTGGAAGCGGATCCGGGCGTGATTTTGAGCAAGGCAGAAATGCATTCTTTGCAACAACCTGTGCTGCATGTCACCGTTTCGACGGTTACGGAGGTGATATGGGGCCGGATCTCAGTACCGTAAACAGACGATTCAGAACACAGGGTTTGATCGAAAAAATTATCGATCCTAATATATTGGTATCAGATCAATACAGTAGTACACGAGTTACCCTGAGCAGTGGTGAGACGATTGTCGGGCTGGTCGCAGACAGGGCAGATCACCTGGAAATTTATTCACAGGATCCAAATGCTGAACCAAGAATAGTTTCACGTGACGATGTTGTTTCCAGGGAGCACCTGGGAGTTTCTACAATGCCTCCCGGACTAATCAATCCCTTGAATGAAGATGAATTGAGAGACCTGGTTGCATACATCAATTCAGGTGGTGATCCCGATCACCCGGTATTCAAAACCGAGGAAGAACTTGCAGCCGAAGCAGAAGCTGCAGATTAATTTCTGTTGATGATTTATCTGAAATGATGAGTTGATTCAACGGTAATTCAAATCATCAATAGGTTAACTTATTTTTTTAAAGATCTCATCATCTGTTAAAAGCTTTCCACTCCAAGGAGTGGGGAGCTTTTTTAATATGAATAACAATGTAATGTCAATGATGAGATGGCGGATATTAGTCATCGGATGACTCTCCACGGGATGCCCGGATAAGTTAATGATCTGCGGCTCTGGATAAAAAGTCATACGATGACCGGTGACTCAGGACCGAAGTACACCCGTCGCCGGTCATCGGTCTTCCGTCATGTCCGTCTATTCACTTTTGTCTTTTTCGTCTTTACATTAAATCCGTTTATAAAAAAATGATCAGAACACCGGAATAATCAATAAATTGCAGTTTCAGTTAACAATTATGAAGTTAAGCATTGCAGTATCTTACTTGCGTATATGAAACAGTGGCTATTCTATATTTTACTATTTATTGGGCTGAATAACCCGCTTAATTCCGGTTTAGATGAGACTCATGGGAATTCGGGTTCATTCATTCCTGATCAAAATTCAACAACAGTATTCACAAAACTCTCATCCGATAAGACCGGAATTACGTTCTCAAACGATATTACTGAAACACCGGAATTCAATAATCTTCTCTATCCGTTTATGTATAATGGCGGAGGAGTAGCAGTCGGGGATATTAATAATAATGGTTACCCGGATATTTTTCTGGCCGGAAATATGGTTTCCAGCAGGCTCTATTTGAATCGGGGAAATATGCAATTCGAGGATATCACTGAACTGGCCGGTGTAACTACCGACAGGTGGATTACAGGGGTTTCAATGGTTGATATTAATAACAACGGATACCTTGATATCTATTTATCGGTAGTAAGTCCGGAAGATGCACCGGCAGAAACAAGAGAAAACCTGCTCTTCATAAATAACGGTGATGAGACGTTTACAGAAATGGCATCAGAATTTAATTTAAATGATAACAGCCATTCAACTCATGCCGTTTTTCTCGATTACAACCGTAATGGTTTGCTGGATCTGTTTTTATTGAACCATTCCCCGGGGTCATTTTTAAGGGATATGGCAGACAGCCAGCATGTAACGGCACCTCAGGATTTATCCACCGGATACGACAAACTCTACAGAAATAACGGAGATGGTACATTTACCGATGTATCAGAGGAGGCAGGAATCGTTGAGGTAACAGGGTATGGGCTTGGAGCTGTTGTTGCAGACCTGAACAGAAATGGCTGGCCTGATATCTATGTATCCAATGACATCTCACCAAATGATGTTCTCTATATCAATAATAAGGATGGTACTTTTACCAATCGGGCTGCAGATTACCTGAAACACACCAGTTACGCAGGAATGGGTATCGATATTGCCGATTTCAATAACAATGGCTGGCCCGATATTTACCAGACCGACATGGTTCCTGAAGATTATCATGATCGCAAAACGATGAGTTACGGGGTCGATTATAATAATTTTATGGCCCGGCTTAACCAGGGATTCTTCCCCTCATATTCCCAAAATTCCCTACAATTGAATAACGGCACTGATGGAGAAGGGCATTTGTCATTCAGTGAAATAGCCCGGATGGCCGGTGTTGCTTATACAGAATGGAGCTGGGCGGCTTTATTTGGTGATTTTAATAACAGTGGTTTTAAAGATATCCTGGTGACCAATGGCTATCCAAAGGCTGTGAATGACTTTGATTACCTGGTGGAAGTGTTTCACCTTGG
>SL_3KL_010_SEDDRAFT_10000705_pt1 | contig 28695 bp, 25 predicted proteins | sample SodLakKL_010_SED_2_FD_10381 | JGI IMG/M metagenome (IMG submission 10381)
CCGTTTTTTGGCATGCTCCAGCTTCGGGAGCTTGATGCGCAGAATTCCATCCTTGTATTTGGCCAGGATCTTTTCACTATCGATGGTATTTTCCGGAAGAGAAAAAGTCCTGTAAAATGATTGATAGCTGAATTCACGACGGGAATAGCCGCCTTCCTTAACTTCTTCTTCCTCCTTTTCTTCGCGCTCGGAGGATACCGTCAGCAAGTTACCGTCCAGGCTGATGTTAAAATCTTCCTTTTCCATGCCGGGGGCAGCGACCTGTATCTCAAATTCGTCTTCCTCTTCCTTAACGTTTACAGCAGGAATTGTCGAGTCCATGGGTGAAGCAGGGGTACCGAAAAAATCACCGATGTTTCCTTCTAATAAGCGCTCCATGGTGGAGGGTACATTTGCTTTTCGTTTTCTGATAAGTGCCATAATCATGCTTTTTTGCTGGTTTTTACTAAAGTCTATTTTTTATGTTTTGAATTGCCTGGAGAAATGGTCTAAATTTCCAGGCTTTCATGGATCAACTCTTTTATGGGCTGAGGCATCTGGGCCATGATGTCTTCAAATTCACCCCGGGAAACATAGGTACTCAGTTCTCTTAAAACAATTTTTACAATGTCTTCAGTGGATTTTTCCCAATCGAAATCCTGTTCTCCATACTGGGCCTGATGATTTTTTACGGCATCCAAAAACTCTTCCTTTTTCTTAATGTTTGCAGGTTTTTCCTGGTATTTCCAGTTGTCCACGTAAATACCTTTCAAAAACATTGGCAACTGCGCTAACAGATTCAGGGATTCGCCCATGGTGATCCTTTCCCGAAGAGTATGCATTACAGACCGCATTATAATCCCTGTGCGTCCCTTTTCTTCAGGATGGCCCAGGCTTGTTGCCAGCCTGCTTAAAAATTCATTTCCTTCCTGTGCAAATTTTTCAAAATTAATAGCCATAACTCTTTCCTCCTTTATAGTTTTTGTTTTCTTAAAATTCAACAACCAATCCCAAAAACCAAACTGGGTTTTTACCAACCTTTGCTTTCGGGAAAAAATTTTTCGTTTTGCTTTTCAATTACTTAGTGAAAACCTTCCATGCAAAAAACCCGGTTGAAAAACTGGAAAAATAAATGAACAATGAACCAGTTTTCTTTTTAAGCCGGGTTATTTATATTAATACAGATAAAGGGCAACGGTAATTCATTGCCCAAAATATTATCCGCCCCTATTCTTCCTCAATCTTTATCACCTCCACCGGGCAATCCTCGGCAGCTTCTTTGATCTTCTCCTCATGTTTGTCAAAATCTGCCCCTTCCTTTACCACTGCAATGTCATCGGGAAGTTCAAACACTTCCGGGCAAAGGTCAACGCATAATTCACAAGCTGTACAATCGTCTTCTATCCAAACTTTTTTTATAGCCATGGTAATTTTTTTTGGTTTTTAAAATGAAACAATCTTTAAATAAATGAACAAAATCCTCGTTTTTAAAGAAGACAATTACCATACCAGCACTTACTGAGTGCGCTAACCTATGCCCGCAATTGTAACAGGCAGAATAAACGAAGGTGAAAACAGAATTGATCCTTTAAAGAAATCCGATAGTGGAAAAAATGCACTGGAAGTGTTGATAAACTTCCACAGATTTATAAACGAACGATTTTTGTTTTACAGTTTTTCTGGCTATAGTGAAACAATGAAAAACCAGCTGAATTCTTAATAATTCTTTTTCCGTTTTTTCAAGCAGGCCGGGCAATTGTGGTGTTTTCCCGTTGGCTAGGTTTACCGCGGGTTATCAGATACCTTTTCCGCACTTTCAATTTCCTGATCTCCAACAACAAAAAGTCCACAGGGCAAATTATTGGCCCGTCCCTTCAAATGAACACCAACCGCCTGAACACCAACTGTCCATTCTTCTGTTACAGTTTTCCTGAGGGTGATTGATTTTTTTATAACATCCACGTTTTAAACAGGTACAGTCCTTTACACAGGGGCCGGAACCAATGGTGTAATCAAAAGAATATCGGCAGATTTGGCTTCTTTTTTGCACCTTGTAAGGCAAAAGATCCCGGACAACGCAATTCTGTTTCCGGAAAAGAACCAAACAAAAANACATTGTATTGTNAAATTACAAAAGACAGGTTTAAGGCATGAAGGTAATAGAGAACACATGGATTCCGATGAGTGACGGCACCAAACTGGCAGCCAAGATCTGGCTTCCGAAGGATGCAGAAAAGAACCCGGTGCCGGGAATTTTGGAGTACATCCCATACCGCAAGCGGGATTTGAAAGCATATAACGACCATCAGATGCATGGATATTTTGCCAGGAAAGGTTATGCCGGGATCCGGGTAGACCTGCGCGGAAGCGGAGATTCTGAGGGCATTTTACGGGATGAATACCTGCAGCAGGAGTTAAATGACGGGGTGGAAGTGATCCAATGGATTGCTTCCCAACCCTGGTGCGATGGCAATGTGGGCATGATCGGCATTTCATGGGGCGGATTTAACGGCTTGCAAATCGCGGCCTTGCAGCCGCCTGAATTAAAGGCGGTCATTACCGTGGCTTCAACCGATGACCGTTATGCCGATGATGTGCATTACATGGGGGGATGCCTGCTTTCGGACAACCTCTCATGGGCTTCNGTAATGTTTGCCCATACCAGCTGTCCACCTGATCCGGAATTAGTGGGAGAAAAGTGGAGGGACATGTGGATGGAGCGCCTGGAAGGTAGCGGGCTCTGGCTGAAAAAGTGGCTGGAGCACCAGCGCCGCGATGACTATTGGAAACATGGTTCTGTATGTGAAGACTATGACGCCATTAAATGTCCGGTAATGGCCGTAAGCGGTTGGGCAGACGGGTACTCCAATACGGTATTCCGGCTGCTGGAAAATCTGAAAGTACCCAGAAAAGGCATTGTTGGTGCCTACGGACATAAATACCCCCATATGGGCGGACCGGGTCCGGCCATCGACTTCTTAAAAAAATCGGTACGGTGGTGGGATCAGTGGCTCAAAGGAATTGATAATGGCGTTAAGGACGAGCCCATGCTGCGCACCTTTGTTCTGGATTCGGTCTCACCCCTTTCATCCGATCGACCGGGCAGGTGGATCGACGAAAAAAACTGGCCCTCTCCCAAAATTGAGGAAAGAGAATACAAGCTTAATTCGCTTAAGGTAGGATCATACGTTAATCCGTCAAAAGAACCGGGCTCCCTTAAAATAAAAAGCCCTTTGAATGTAGGGCTGTTTGGGGGGAAATGGTGCTCTTATTCAGAATCGACCGACCTGCCCAGCGACCAAAGAGAGGAAGACGGCGGTGCCCTGGTATTCGACAGCCCGGTATTGGAAGAGGATTATGAGATTCTGGGAATGCCTTACCTGAAACTGAAGTTAAAATCCGACAAGCGCGTGGCCCAGGTTGCTGCCCGTATTTCCGATATAGGGCCCGACGGAAGGGCAACCCGGGTAACCTTTGGATTGCTTAATCTCACCCATCGTGAAAGCAACGAGGAGCCCCAGGAACTGGAACCCGGAAAAACATATGAAGTTACCGTACCCATGAATTATATCGCCCAGCGTTTCCCGGCCGGAAACCAGATCAGGGTATCCATTTCCACTTCTTATTGGCCCCTTGCCTGGCCGGCTCCCGAATCCGCTACATTAACCCTTTACCCGGATGAAAGCTCCCTGGTATTGCCAAAAAGAAATATTGCCAAAAGGGATACTTCCCAAAAGGCTTTGGAAAAACCCGGTCCCCTGGACGAACTGGAAACTACCCTGCTGGTGCCACCCCACCGGGAATGGATCGTGGAGCGAAACCTGGCCACTAATGAAGTGACCCAGAAAATCGTAAACAACGATCCTCAGTATCACCTCAAACATATAGATTTAGAAATAAGAAAAGACGCCACCGAAAGGTATTCCTATTGCAACAACAAGTATGAAACGGTAAGAGGTCAGGTAAAAGGGGTTCGTGAATTTCGCAGAGAGGGATGGAAGATCAAAACCATCACCCGTACCATCCTTACCTCCACCACGACCCATTTTGTGATCCGGGCCACCCTTGACGCTTATGAGGGAGATGTAAGGGTATTCAGCCGCTCATTCGACGAGAGCATACCCAGGGATATGGTTTAATAATAAAACAGAAAACACAAAAAACCCAGGATGACACAAAAAAGAAAAGTTTTCATCATCGGATGGGATGATTTCAACATGGCCAGGCTGAAGCGTTTGCCCGAAGCCGCTGAATGTGAATTTTTCCCTGCAGTCAGTTTTTCGGAAATGAGAAAGCAAGAGGGGATTTCCATTTTCGGTCTTATAGCACTTGCAGAGAAAAGGATTGAAGAAGCCGGGGGCATTGATGCCGTGGTGTCTTATTTTGATTTCCCGGGAACATTGCTGGTGCCGGTAATAGCTGAGAAATTTAATTTAACAGGCCCTACGGTGGAAAGTGTATTGAAATGTGAGCATAAATACTGGAGTCGTTTGGAACAAAAAAAAGTGATTCCGATGCACATCCCACACTTCAAGGCTTTTGACCCATTCGATGAGCAGGCTTTTGACAAAATAGGGTTTACCCCTCCCTATTGGGTTAAACCGACCAAATCCTATCACTCTTTTTTGGCCTATCAGATCACCGATAGTGAACATTTTGATCAATGCATGGAGGAAGTAAGGCAACGCATCAATCAGGTGGCCGAACCCTTCAGCGAGTTACTGGAAAAATACAACTACACGGAAAAAAAACCTGAACTAAAAGCCCGGATGTTTGCAGAAACGGAATTGTCAGGGCGTCAATGCACGGCAGAGGGGTATGTTTACGATCACGAAGTCAATGTATATGGCGTGGTGGATACCGTCCGGGTAAAAGGCAGTTCGTCCTTTGCCAGGTATGAATACCCAAGCAGCCTGCCCGAACGGGTAACGGGCAAAATAAAGGAGTTGGCCCGCAAGGTGATCAGGCAGATTGGATTGAATCAGTCTGCGTTTAACATTGAATTTTTCTACAATGAAGAAGATGAAAATGTTTATTTACTGGAGATCAACCCCCGCATTTCCCAATCACATTCGGCACTGTTTGAAAAAGTGCACGGGGTTTCTCATCACGAAACCATGCTGAATCTTGCTTTGAACAGATCTCCCAAACCCTATGAATTTAAAGGGGATTTTAATGTGGCCGGCAACTTTATGCCCCGGGTTTTTCATTCAGGAAAAGTAATGGCTGTGCCATCAGAAAAAGAAATCGTGCAATTGAAGCAAAAATTCCCGGACTTTGAAATTAAAATTAACGTTAAGAAAGATATGGAACTTGACGAGCTCCCTCCGTATTGTATTGACAGTTACAGTTATGTGCTGGCCAATATTTTCATCGGGGCTTCATCCCGGGAAGAACTGCTCCAGAAATATGATTTCATCATAAATTCCCTTACCTTTAAAATTGAAAAAAAAGAACCGGAAAAATAAAGGCATGACCGGTCTAAAAAAGTACTGCGATCACATTTTAACTGTTTTTTCTAATCAATATCAAAATTGAAATGGCTAAGAAAAAAAAGAAAGTATTTGTTGTAGGACTGGACGAATTCAACCTGTCATTGATCAAACAGCTTCCGGAATTCAAGGAGTGTAAGATCCTTCCGGCTGTGAAGTTTTCCGAAATACGGGGTGTGGAAGATTTTTCCATACCCGATCTGCTGAAAAAAACCGAAGAAAGGGTTAACGAGGAAGGAGGAATCGATGCCGTGGTTTCTTATCTTGATTTTCCCGGATCGGTCATGGTGCCCATCATTGCCGGAAAATACAAGCTGCCGGGGCCCAGCCTGGAAAGTGTGATGAAATGTGAGCATAAATACTGGAGCCGCATGGAACAGCACAAGGTGGTTCCGGACAACATCCCTAAGTTCAGGGCTTTTGATCCTTTTGATGAAAAGGCCTATGACAAGATTGGCTTTAAGCCTCCTTTCTGGATCAAGCCCATCAAATCGTATCACTCTTATCTTGCCTACAAAATAAAAAATAAAAAGCAGTTTGATGAATGCATGGAAGAGGTGCGTGAACACATCGACTATATGGTGGAGCCCTTCAGCTATATCGTTTCCGAATTCGGGATGCCCAAAAAAATATCGGAATCAAAGGAAAAGATGTTTGCCGAAACCCCCATATCGGGTCATCAGTGCACCGTAGAAGGGTACGCATTTGACGGGGAAGTGGTGATCTATGGCCTGGTTGACTCCGTTACCCATAACGAATACCCTTCTTTTGCGCGCTATCAATACCCATCCAATCTGCCCTATGAAGTGCAGTACCGGATGTCGGACCTCTCACGTAAAGTTATTAAACAGATCGGGCTGATGAATTCGGCTTTCAACATTGAATATTTTTACAATGAGGAGGAAAATAAAATTAACCTTTTGGAGGTGAATCCGCGCATGTCGCAGTCTCATGCCGACATGTTTTATAAAGTGCATGGGATTTCCCATCACCATGTGATGCTCAATCTTGCGCTTGACCGCAGGCCCAGCCCTCTTGAAAACGAAGGGGATTTTGAGGTGGCTGCGCATTTTATGCTTCGGACTTTCCGAAAATCGGGAATAGTGAAGGAAGTTCCCTCCAAAGAGGAAATTGAGAAGGTTAAGAAAAAGTACCCGGAAGCGGAAATAAAAATTTCTGCAAAAAAGGATATGGACCTGGATGATATTGAAGAACATCATATTGACAGCTATAGTTATGTGTTGGCCTATATTAATCTTGGCGGACAAACCCAGGCGGACCTTCTTGAAAAATACGATGATGTGGTGAAAAACCTGACATTTAAAATAGACCCTGCACAAAAATAACCTATGGACAAACTGGTCACCGTTGCCACTTTCACCTATCCCTCCGAAGCGGTTGTTATCAAGGGACGACTGGAATCGGAGGGGATCGATTGTTTCATGAAAGACGAAATGACTGCCCAGGTGCATAATTTCATTTCCAATGCCATTGGTGGCGTTAAACTGCAGGTGAGGCAAAGCGATGCCATCCGTGCCACGGAAATACTCAAAGAAGCCGGGTACCTTGATGAATCGGACAATGGTCATTCGGATTTCCGCACCAATATTGAAAGCATCACCGCCCGTATTCCTTTGTTAAAACATCTGAGGATTGAATTGCGCATGGCCATCTTTATCCTTGTTTTCCTGGCTGTACTGCTATTCATCATTTACCTGCTTACCCTTTCTGCCATAGGAGAACTTTAAGGAACAACCCCTTAGAAGAAAAAAACACCAATCAGGGGGCTCAGTTGCTTTTATCCTTTATTTTTTTTTGAGCATTTTTTTGAGTTCTTCCCAGGAATGGGTATTTAATATATCCTCCTTTTGCAGCCATGCGCGCCGGGCCTGTCCAACCCCAAAGCGCATCAGGTCCAGATCGCTGATGGTGTGGGCATCGGTGGAGATGGCCAGTTTTACCCCTTTCTCTTTTGCCATCCCTGCATAAACATCATTCAGGTCCAAACGGTCGGGCTGTGCATTGATCTCCAGGTAGCACCGGTTCTCTTTGGCTGCATCAATCACTTTCTCCAGGTCAATCTCATAAGGTTCCCTTTTGCCTAGCATGCGTCCGGTGGGATGGGCCAGAATATGGAAACAGGGATGCTCCATGGCTTTTAATACCCGCCGGGTTTGCGCTTGCCTGGATAGCTTGAAATTATAATGAATGGAACAAATGACGATATCCAGTTTTTCCAGAACCTCATCGGCCAGGTCAAGTGTACCATCTTTCAATATGTCAACCTCCACAGACTTAAGAACACGAAAGCCTTTAATCTTTTCATTGAGGCGGTCAATTTCCTCCAGTTGTTTCAGCAACCGTTTTTCATCCATGCCATTGGCCACGGTCACCCGTTTGGAATGATCAGTGATGGCAAAATAATCATACCCTTTCTCTTTGGCAGCAGTGGCCATTTCCTCAAGAGAATATTTCCCATCCGTGGCTTTGGTATGCGACTGCAGGTCACCTCGAATATCTTTAAGCTTTACCAGATCCGGTAATTCGTTGTTTGCAGCTGCATCAAATTCACCACGGTTTTCTCTTAATTCGGGTTCAATGTATTGAAGGCCGAATTTTTCATAAAGTTCTTTTTCTGTTTTTCCACCGATCCGCTTTTTTCCTTTAAACAAGCCGTATTCATTCATTTTCCAGTCATTTTCCACGGCTTTTTTTCTCAGGGCTACGTTGTGGGCTTTGGAACCGGTAAAATAAAGCATGGCGGCCCCGTAGCTTACCTCCGGCACCACCCGCAGGTCAACCTGCAGATTATTGCGCAGCATTATCGAAGAGCGGGTGTCTCCTTTGGAAATAACTTTCTGCACGTCTTCATAATTGACAAAACGGTCCATAATGTTGGTGCCCTGTTTACAGGTAACCAGAATGTCCACGTCTCCCACCGTTTCTTTTCTTCTGCGGTAACTGCCGGCAATTTCAGCTTTTTTTACCCCTTCGGTTTTCTTGAGATAATCCAGTAAAGGCAGGCTGCGTTCCTCCGCTTCATTGAGCCTGAAGCGCTTTTTTGGCCCTTCTTTTTTGGCCCGGTCAATGGCTTCCAGTATTTTTTGGGTGGTTTTTTTCCCAAACCCTTCCATGTTCTGAATCTTCCCGGCTTTGGCCGCCTTTTCAAGATCTTCAATGGATTTTATCCCGATCTCTTCATGCAATTGTTTTACACGTTTTGGCCCAAGATCCTCAATGCTGAGCAACTGCCTGAGGCCGGTAGGTACTTCTCTTTCCAACTGCCTGAGCTGTTCCAGTTCTCCCGTTTTTACAATTTCTTCAATTTTTCCAGCCAGGTCTTTGCCGATGCCGGATAATTCAGACAGGTCTTCCCCTTTTTCAACACTTTCAACAACACTGCGGGAAAGTCCTGAAATGGTCTGGGCTGCATTGCGGTAAGCACGTATCCGGTATTCGTTTTCTCCTTTGATATCCAGCAGATCAGCCACCCGGTTGAATTTATCTGCTACATCGCTATTGTGTACAGGCATATTCTGGTTCCTCCTTTTTGTTGTGAAACAGTGGTAAAGTCAATAATTTAGTCCCGCATGAATAATCCTTGCCTCTTCAAGGGATTAAAATATTTATAATGAAAAAATTATACCATACCCGGATTATCTGTTTTTTCTGAAATAAATATTTGATTACCCGCAAATTTGCCTCATCGGAATTTAGCTTTCCTGCAAAAAGAATAATTTAAGAAACGCCCTGAAGTGACCAATTAATTCATCCAAAAGCAACGCCTTGTGGAAAACAACCACACGTATTATTTCGCCCTGCAAAGGCAGCTAGACGGTTTTGTGTCCCCAGGGTGGTGATTAACCAGGTAAATTGGAATGCGGATCAAACAGATCGCGAACCATGAATGCTGATTCAGGTAAAATAAATTATTGGAAGTAAACCCGTTTTATTAAAATTTTATTTGATTCCCAGTTTATTCGCCTTAAATTTGATATAAACCAAAAGGCAATCCAATTTCAAAATTCTGCTAAATGCTTCACACATCCTACATTGAATTAAGCAAAGAGGCGCTCAATAACAATTTACAATACCTGAAAAAAAGGATGGGCGATCATGCCAAATATTCCATGGTAGTAAAAGCCAATGCATACGGGCATGGACTGGAGCAACTCCTGCCAATGATAGAGGAATGCGGGGTGGACCATTTCTCGGTGTTCAGTGTGGCGGAGGCCATGCGTGCCTATGAGATCAAAAAAGATTGCTGCCAATTGATGATCATGGGTTACATTGATGAAGATCACCTGGAATGGGCCATAGAGAAAGATGTTTCATTTTTTGTTTTCACTCCGGAAAGGCTTCAAAAGGTAATTGAGGTGGCCCGAAAGAAAGGTAAACCTGCCAAAATACATGTGGAGTTGGAAACCGGGATGCACCGCACCGGCTTTTGTGAAGACCAGCTGGAAGAGGTTTCCCGTTTGCTCAAAAAATATTCAAGCTACCTGCATCTGGAAGGTATATGCTCACACATGGCAGGAGCCGAAAGCATTGTTAACTACCAGCGCATGCAAGAACAGATAGAAACCTTCAACAAACTGTGCAGCTGGTTTCACAGTGAAGGTTTCCAGCCGGCATACCGCCACCTGGCCTGCTCTGCAGGGCTTTTGAATTATCCTGAATCTATCATGGATATGGTAAGGGTGGGGATTTCGAGCTATGGCTTCTGGCCTAGTGATGAAACCAAAATGATGCATTTGAAAGAAGAAGCTTTTGATACCGACCCGCTTCAGAGAGTACTCTCCTGGAAAAGCGTGATCATGAGCTTAAACCGTGTTCCCAAAGGAAAATATGTAAGCTACGGAAAAAGTTATATGACCAACAGGGACAGTAAAATTTCCACCGTGCCTGTGGGGTACGGCTATGGTTTCAGCAGGACCCTGAGCAACAACGGCCATGTGCTGGTTAATGGAAAAAGGGTGCCGGTAGTGGGTACCGTCAATATGAACATGGTGGTAATTGATGTCACCGATGCCGAAAACGTAAAGGTTGGGGATGAAGTAGTGCTGATCGGCGAACAAAATGGCAACACCATTTCGGTGGGTTCCTTCAGTGATATGAACAACAGCCTGAATTACGAGCTGCTAACACGTTTACCCCATCATATTCCAAGAAAACAGAAGACTTAACAGGATATGTATTATATTGAGACAGGATAAAGCTTTCAATCTTTTTTATGTCAGGTTTTGAAAGCGTGAAGCGTCTAAACCATTAAACAAAAAAGATATGATAAAAAACGACTTTTCCGGCCTGAAGGCCATGTATGTGAACTGTACATTAAAAAAATCGCCTGAAATAACCCATACGCAGGGCTTAATGGATGTATCCATTAGAATAATGGAAAAAGAAGGAGTTCTGGTTGAAAAAATCAGATTTGTTGACCATGACGTGGCATTTGGGGTTTATCCCGACATGAAGGAACATGGCTGGGAAAAAGATGAATGGCCCGAACTTTTTAAAAAAATATTCGATGCCGACATCCTGGTGATTGGAACGCCCCTTTGGCTGGGAGAAAAGTCCTCGGTTGCCCAGAAACTGATTGAACGCCTTTACAGCATGAGCGGAGAAACGAATGAAAAAGGGCAGTATCTTTTTTACGGAAAAGTAGGCGGTTGTGTGATTACCGGCAATGAAGACGGCGTAAAACATTGTGCCATGGGCATACTATACGCCCTGCAGCATATTGGTTATTCCATCCCTCCGCAGGCCGATTGCGGCTGGATAGGTGAAATCGGCCCGGGACCGAGTTACCTGGATGAAGAATCCAATGCAGCCTGGAATGATTTTACCAACCGCAACACCACCTTTATGACCTACAACATGCTGCATCTTGCCAAAATGCTTAAAGAAAACCATGGCTACCCCGAATATGGCAATTCCCGCAAGCAATGGGATCAGGGCAAAAAATGGAATTTTGAGAATCCGGAATACCGGTAAAAAAAATTAAGGTTTTTGCTTCAGTCCGGCATAAATTCAGTGCCTTTCCAAAAGGCACTATCAGGGGGCTCTGATTCCGGAGAATATGGTTTTATCGCTTCAGCAGGTTCCACCCCAAGGTGATCTTTTGCCCGGAAAAACAGGTGGGTTGCCAATAAACCAATACAACCCAGTATAATCAGGGTTTTGAGAAATTCCTTTATGTTTTTTGCGCTCATTTTTTCCAAAGGTTTTTTATGCTGCGGTTCATAAGCCGCAGGCAGGCAAACACCCCGTCCAATGGGCAAAGGAAATGACACCAGGGCCTGCTGATCACCAAAGACAATACCAACACCACCGCCATTACGGCTATAAGAATGGCGGGGCCGTTCAGCCGGAAAAGATTATCAATATATTGCACCCTTTTTGCAGGACCTGTGATTTCATAGGTCGGCTTTTCCACCAAAAAAGGTTTACGATTGAAAAACTGGTCTTTACCATAATAAGTGCGGCCAAAGCCTGTATGCCCGTCTTTATCGGCACCGGCCATATAACCTGCCGAGGCGATCCCACCCAAAGCCAGGGTTCCACCGGCTAAACCGGTATATTTTAGAAATTTCCGTCTGTCCATGCCATTTTTTTAAAATAGTTACAAATGAAACTATTTTTACAATTTTAAAAAAAATAATGGAGAAGGCAAAGTTTTTTTGAAGTTGGAGGAAATTGGAGGAAAAAAAATAAAAGAAAACAGGTCAATATATTCTCAAAAAATATAATTTACTTAATTTTGAATCTCTCCTTCAATGGAGTTTGCGGTTTTTTTTACTCATCAAGAAGTTCTTACAGTATGAAGTTTTTTACCCTGTTTTTTCTACTATTGTTCATTGCCACCCCTCTGCATGCAGATAAGATACAAGAACCCATTGAGATCCGGAGATCATTTTTTCTGACTTCTTATCTGCAGGATGGAGAGCATATACCCAGGCGGGAAGTCAGGGAAATGATCCGGGTAAACGAGCGGGCAAAAGAAGAGCTTTCAAGGGCAAGGACAAATTTGTGGTTTGGGCTGGCCGCAGGTGCTGCCGGCGGTTATCTAATGGGCCGTCAACTCAGCCGGGAATTTGGCGATGGAAAAGCCAATTGGACTTATACCGGTTTTGGGGCCGGACTGATGGTGATCTCGTTTTCCTTTACCGATATGTATTTCCGGCAAAACCGGAATGCTGTCAGGATCTATAATGCAGGTCTTAAACAAGGAGCTGCTAAAGAGTTAAGCCTGGAGTTTGGATTTACCCGAAATGGAATCGGACTTTTCCTTGGGTTTTAAAACCGGTCAAAACGAAAAACAACTGCTTTCTTTTAAGACACCTCTCAATTTTCATTAAAAGCCAAAGCCCGCCAATCATAAGATTGCGGGCTTTGGTTTTTATATATTCCGAAAAAACAGGCTTATAATCCGGCCTTTCTTTTCTGAAAATCAAACTCATTTTTAACTTTCTTCCGGTATATCGGAGGTAAGTTGTCCGTATATATGCGCCATTCCGCCAAATCCAACGGCACTGATAAAGATAAGATATATGATGGCCAGCGGATTCCATATCCATCTTAAAATGGCCATAGGAATGACAAGAAGCACAACCCCATAGAAAAGTACCCAAAGGAAGATCATCCATTTATTTCCATAAGTGGCATTATTGCTTAGCCTCAAGGCGTCAGCTGCTCCCTTGCCCTTATCCACAACCAGCAAGGCGGTAAGCGAATAGGCAATGCGCATGACAATGCCGGGAACGATCAGAAACAGGGTGGCAGCCCCTACAATGAGGCCTCTTAAGCCGGTGGCAAGGAAAAATTCGCCCATGTACTTGTAATAGGACTTGTCAAAGATTTGTACCGGCGAAATGACCTTTCCCTTGCTTAAGGCAGCTGGCAGGGTAACAAGGGCAATGGTAGTACCTACATTCACGTAGGGGATCCAGATGGTGAGGATCCACAACACCACGCAACCGATGATGGAAGCAATGTTTTTAAATCCAATGGAGAATGCATTGGATACAATTTCACCAAAGTCAAGTTTTTTTTCCATAGTGGTTATTTTTTTGGGTTTACGGGGGCTAAATGTATGAAATTTTATTACACAAAGCCAAATTTTGCAAATCAATTAATTTATGTAAATACTAATTTATATAAAATAACTTCGAAGTTAAACATCCAATCCGACATTCCGCCAGGTGTTGTTTACCTTTTAATTTCCATTGTTATGGCTGATAATTATTTTTTTTAAATATTTTCCGCACCGGGTTTTTCTCTTTCCATTTTTTTTCATATAATTGAACCGGGAAACGCACCAATCTCCATCCAGCTTTTTAGGATGAATCCATCAATTTACCATCGACTTAACCCAACAACCTCCTGCCATGAAAAACCTCATTCCACTTTTTGTCCTGCTTTGCATGACCTGCAAGCTGCCGGGGCAGCCCACCTGGACCCAGGCACTTGACCAACAGGAACACAACAAGTCCTATAGTCTGGGCGGTGCCCTCCTGGGTGACTCGCTCATCCTGCCTGCCGGTTATCTGGGTATATCCTGCCCACGCAATGCCCTTTTTGCTTACAATTTCCAGGGTGAGAAGCTCTGGATGCTGCAGGACAGTTTGGAATTTGACCGGGGAGGGTTCTTTGATGTGATCATGGCAGATGAAACTTCGGTTTATGCTGCGGGATTACTTTATCATGACGATTTTTCACTTGATGACCACCCGGTATTTTCCCGTTTTGACAAAGAGGGAAATCCAATTTTCGTCACCCATTATCCGGAGGAAAATCCTGAAGAACCATTCTTTTTTTCGCCCAACAGCATGGACGTTAGCGGAGAAGGCAACATCCTGGTAAGCTCGGATGATCCAATCAATGCGGCACAACTGATCCACCTTAATGCCGAAGGAGAGGTGGTGTGGTATAAAGAATATCCTTTTCATGTAAACAGTGTGCGGTTTATAAACGAAGATGCCTTTATCCTGCATGCCAATGAAAAGCTTTATATGGCCGACATGCAGGGAGAGTTAACAGATTCGGCCGCCTTTGAAGGTGCCTCATTGGAAATACTGGTGGCAAATGGGCAGATCTACCAGCTTTTCGACCATCTTCTGATTACCCGCAACCAACAATTGGAAATACAGGATACACTTTTTACTAACGAAGTTATGGAACTTCAGCGCCTGAAAAAATTCGGGGAAAAGCTATGGATCATGGGTATCGATGAAGAAGAGATCCACTTTACCCCATTGGAAGAACAGGTGCCTGGCGAAACCCATAGTTTTGAGCTGATCGTTGATTCTCCCGATTTCCTGGTTGCCGGAGACAAAATCTTTGTCACCGGCGATTCCTTCTCCGGGCAAATGGCCATGGCCGCCTACAACATGGCAGAAGAACCTGAAGAATATATATGGCCCGATCTGGAACTACTTGATTTTGAAATCAGCAACCTCGACTATTATTCATATGATGACATGCCTGTTGGATTTCATTTTGATGTGGAACTGCAGGTTCGCAACAACGGACCGGAGCCTTTGCAGTCTTTTGCTGTATTTTCTCTTTTGAGCGGAGGATTCAACTGTATAGTAAACTTTTTTTACAAAAAAATAACCGACCTTGATCTGAGTCCCGGGCAGGAGCTATCCATCAGCTATACCGGCCTGATGGAGTCCAAGCCCCCAACAGAAGATCATGAGTTTTGTTTTGAAGTGCTTGCACCCAATAGCCAAATTGAACCCGACATCAGCGGGAATATGCTTTGCAAGACCTTTAACACCACCTCCATTCCCGAATTATCCGGAAAACAATCCCTGAGTATCTTCCCCAACCCTGCAGCCGGCAAACTGGTGGTAGAAACCGGACATGCAGGCCAAACCCTTTTGCAAATCAATGACCTGAGAGGAAAACTGCTTTTGGAAAAACAAATTCCCGGAGAACAGCCATTCGTGATAGATGTGGACTTTTTAAAATCAGGGCTTTACATCATCAGCATACTAACCCCGCAAGGGCGGACTTCCAGGAAGTTTATGAAAAAATAAGCCGTGCTGATACAGTACGGAAAAAGCGCCGGTAACTTTGAAAAGACTGCCGGGGCTTTTTTGTGCAATTCACCAAAAAAATACACTTTAAGAACTATTTATTTTCATGTAATGTGTCGGGGGTTAAAAATAAAGATTACCTTTGCCCCGGTTTTTAAGAGAATGTATTTATACGATCCCGCCATAACTGAAACAATTCACACAGTTTTCAAGGTAGCATCTGATGAATTCGGGCTCTCCGCAGTGGTAAACCTGTTTGGAGAAGCCTGACCCGGCGTTCTGTTAAGAAAATTTTATAAACAGGTTGGCCTGCCATCATCAGAAAAAAAGATCCGGGAAAGCCTATAAAACACTTATTATCTATGTTATTTAAAGAAATGGGGCTTTCCCCTCAGATCCTCCAGGGAATTGAAGCTTTGGGATTTGAGAAAGCCACCCCTATCCAGGAAAAAGTAATTCCTGTATTGTTGCAAAATCAAATTGACCTGATCGGGCTTGCCCAGACAGGAACGGGTAAAACCGCCGCTTTTGGTCTTCCTGCCCTGGAAAATATTGACCTGAGTGCCGCCTATCCGCAGCTGCTTATCCTTAGCCCCACACGTGAGCTTTGCCTTCAGATCAGCCGCGACCTTATGGATTTCAGTCGTTTCATGAACGGGTTACGGGTAGTTTCCGTTTATGGAGGGGCCTCCATGGAAACCCAGATTGGTGCTTTAAAGAGAGGTGCCCACGCAGTGGTAGCCACCCCCGGCCGCATCCATGACCTGGTGCGTCGCAAGCGCATTGATCTTTCCCGGGTAACAACCCTGGTACTGGATGAAGCGGACGAAATGCTGAAAATGGGTTTTCGTGAAGATGTGGATGCCATCCTGGCACAAACCCCCGAAGAGAAAAACACTTTGCTTTTTTCGGCCACCATGGCCCCGGGTATTGCATCCATCACAAAAAAATACATGCATCAACCCACGGAGATCACCGCCGGAGAGAAAAATGCCAGTGCCGATAATGTTTCACATGTTTATCATGTAACCCATGCCAAAGACCGGTACAATACCCTGAAGCGCGTGGTTGATTATCATCCCGACCTATACGGCATTGTTTTTTGCCGCACGCGCAAGGAAACCAAAGATGTGGCGGCCTGGCTGATGCGCGATGGCTACAACGCCGAAGCCCTGCACGGTGACCTTTCGCAATCGCAGCGCGATAATGTGATGCAAAAATTCAGGGACAACAACCTCAATGTGCTGGTGGCAACAGATGTTGCGGCTCGGGGGCTGGATGTGAACAACCTCACCCACGTGATCAATTACAATCTCCCTGATGACAGTGAGATTTATACCCACCGCTCCGGGCGTACCGGCAGAGCAGGCAAAACCGGTCTTGCTGTTTCCATCATCCACACCAAAGAAAAAGGACAAATCCAAAGGATCGAAAAACTGATCCGCAAAAAATTCCGTCTCCTTCCCATTCCCGGTGGAAAAGAGATCTGTGAACGGCAGCTGTTCAGCATGATTGAGCGCATGCAAAATTCAATTGTAGAACACGGGCAGATCGATCCCTATATGGAACAAGTGGGTAACATGCTGAACGGCCTGTCAAAAGAGGAGATCATTAAAAGATTCGTATCACTTGAGTTTAACCGTTTCCTGGATTATTACAAAAATGCTCCTGACCTCAATGTAGCCTGGAAGCTTGAAGAGAAAAACGGAGGAGGAGCCGGTGCCCTGAAAAGGCGAAAAAACGGCAAAATGGCCAGGGTACTTTTTAATGTCGGGAAAGGCAAAAACATTACCAAAAGAGAGATCATCAGCATGTTTGTAAATGCACCCGGTGCCCGCAATGCGGCAATCGGGCAAATCGATATACAAAAACGCTCTTCATCGGTGGAAGTAGACAGCAAGCTGGCCGGTAAAATTATTGACGAGCTAAACCGCACGGTTTACAAAGGTGTTCGTATTGAAGCCGAAGAAAATTATGATTTCGCAGGCGGTGATTTTCGCGACCGTTTCAAAAAATCAGGTTCAGGAAAACGGTATTATAACTAACCAACCTCCTGAAAAAAAAAATGAGGACCCTCTGAAAAGAAGGTCCTCATTTTTTTTGTTATGCTATTATTTCAATTCGTTTTTTTCTGAACTATTTATGGCCGCCTGCAGATCATTGACCAACTCGGAGAAAATTTCCTTAACGGTTGTAATTTTTGTTGCAAGGTAAGCATTGGTCCCTGCAAATGCATAACCGTTTTTCATGTTGCCTCGGTAAGCATTGTATAATGCGGTAACAATGCAATATGGACTGCTGGAAACATCGCAGGTCTTAATACAATGAAAGGGGCATTTAATGGGTTTTTTTAATCCATCCCTGACCTTTTCAATAAAGTTGTTCATTACTGCTCTTCCCGGCATTCCGACGGGGCTCTGGATGATTTCAATATCTTTTTCCGAAGCATTCACATAAGCCATTTTAAAGTTAAGTGAAGCATCGCATTCCTCTGTGGTAACAAACCTGGTTCCTAATTGAACCCCTTTGGCTCCTTTCTGCATGATATTGTAAATATCCTGCCCGGTATAAATACCGCCGGCGGCAATCACCGGGATTTCCTGCTGGTAAAGATCTTCAAAATATTTAACTTCCCTTACCACCTCCGGAACAATTTCTTCAAGAGAATAATGGGCATCCTCCAGCTGTTCGTTTTTGAATCCAAGATGCCCCCCTGCTTTGGGTCCTTCCACAACAATAGCATCCGGAAGGTAATTATGCAATGTTTTCCATTTGTTGCAGATCAGTTTCGCGGCCCTGCCGGATGATACAATGGGTACCAGTTTGGTTTGACTACCAGGAGTTAAAAACTTTGGCAAATCAAAAGGAAGACCTGCCCCGGCAAAGAGAATGTCTGCCTTTTCAGAAATGGCCGTGCGCGCCAAATCGGCAAAGTTTGACATAGCCACCATTACGTTTACGCCTATAATTCCTTTGGTTTTTTCTTTGGCTTTCTGTATTTCAATTTTCAGGCCTTCTATGCTGGCTTCTATAAAGTCAAGGCCCGGGTTGCGGTGTACAAACCCAAGGCCGGCGGCAGAGATTACCCCTACTCCGCCCTCATTGGCCACAGCAGTTGCCAGGCCCGACATGGAAATACCCACCCCCATGCCACCCTGAATTACAGGAACGGGTACGGTTAACCCGCCAATTTTTAGTTCTTTGATCAAAGTAAATTCCTCTATTTTTTGTAAATAAAATAAGATATAAAGGTAACTAAACTTATTGGGCTTTAAACACATAGAATTGTTTATTTATGCATTTTAACATAATTTAATCACTCGTCTTAAATACCTGATTAATGGATGTTTGACAAGTCGTTTCCAGGATTTTTTCTGCAGATTTGGAAGTTTTTCAAAATTTTTTTCGTTTTTGAAAAAAAATTGCCGAAAAAAACGTCAGAAAAATTCATTGCTCCCAAAAAATTCGGGGATTTCATCCATACCCCAAAACACAATCCCTAAATCAACCTGGAGGATGCCGCCATGTTCCCGGGCTTTTTAAGCCTTTGCCCGGAAGGCATACACGAGGGCATGATCCTGTTCAGTGAACGGTAAACTCCCTGCAGCCATCACAACATAAACAACCACCGCAGCCATTCCTCCAGCTTGATCAATGAAAAGGATAAACGGATAGGGTTAACTTTTATATTAAGACCGCAATGAAAACGAGGTTGACCACTTAACTTAATCCGGCAACCTGTTCAAAAATGATCAGGGGTAAGCCCTTTTGGTTTTTCATTTTCCATACCAGCAAAATAAAAACATGTGGAATTTCCTACACAGCTTTCCGTGGAAAAAAATTATCAGGATCCCTGCATTTTTTGATCATTGTTTTTTTTATGTGTAAAGTGCTGGAAACCGGGGTCAATTAAAAGCGGGCTTATTACCATAGCGGATTTGGCATATTCTTTTCACTAATCAGGTTCCGAAAAATCTTAAATTAAAATTTTATTATGGATCATGTAACGATTGATAAAGTAAAAGAATTGGCCCAGGTAAATAAGCCGCATTGTATAAGCATTTTTATACCTACCCGGCGGTCGGGGCAGGAAGTCAAAGAAATGCTGGACCAGAAAGAGTTGAAGAACCATGTTCAGGATATTCAACAAAAACTGGAAAACCTTCAGTTAAAGCCTCGTGAAATAGAAGAGTTGCTCCAACCGGTAAAAGATCTATTGGAGGATACCGGTTTCTGGACACAGCAATACGAAGGACTGGCGATTTTCAGAAATCATGATCGGTTTGAATACTACTCCCTTCCGGTAAGTTTCGAATCCTTTAATTATGTTGCCGATCATTTTTACCCCATGCCCCTGATCCCATACCTGAATGAAGAAGGCAGGTTTTATCTTCTGGCCCTTAGCCTGGGAGAAGTAAAGCTTTATGAAGGTACTGCCCACCGCATCAAAGATCTGGAGCTGGATGAGCTGTTGCCTGACAGGCTGGAGGAAGTGGTAGGTTTTGACATTAAGGAAAAACAATTGCAATACCGCGCAGGCATCGACGAAAAAGGCAGGGCCAACTTTCATGGGCATGGCCTTTCCAGCGAAGAGTTTGACAAGATAGAAGCCCTGAAATTCTTCCGGGCTGTCAATGATGGCGTCATGCAATACCTGCAAGACAAGAAAGCCCCCCTGATACTTGCTACTGTGGATTACCTGGTGCCAATCTATAAAGAGGCAAATGATTACAAATATTTACAGGAAGATTTCATACCAGGCAATCCTGAACATGAAGATCCCAAAAACCTTCATAAAAAAGGAATGGAGATCATCAAAGGGTTTTTTGAAAAAGACCGGAAAGAAAAAGCCGGAATGTTTGAAGAAATGCTATCCAATAAAAAAGCGTCCTACAAAGAAGAGGAAATTGTACCGGCAGCCATTAATCAGCGTATAGATACCCTTTTTGTTAAAAAAGGGGAAGCGCTTTGGGGTATGTATAATAAAGAAAGCGATCGTATTATGGTTCGTGAAGTGCAGACCGAATACAGCCCCTGCCTGCTGAATATGGCGGCCATGCACACCCTGTTGAATAGCGGAAATGTTTTTCTGATGGAATCAGATGAAATGCCGGAACCCAATTCGAAATTGAATGCCTTATTCCGGTTTTGATGATGATTAATCGGAAAATTCACTTTCCGTAAACTGATTCACTACCCTCCCCTGGAATAAGGGGAAATGTTGCCTTTTTTAAAATTGATTACCAAATTCATTATAACAAGCCTCATTATTAACTCAAAAAGATCAGGATAATGTTTACAATATTGGATTTCACAAAAGACAACCTTGTAGCTTTCCAGGTAGAAGGGAAAGTTGAGAAGGCGGACTATGAAAAGCTAAAACCCCTGCTGAACAAGACAGAGCGGGACTACGACACCCAAAAGTTATATGTAGAGATAAAAAGCCTTGAAGGGATTGAACCAGCTGCTTTATGGGAAGATTTCAAAGTCTTTTTCAAACACATCAAAAATTTCGATAAAATTGCCATTGTTGCCCCGGATGAAATCTCCAAATCCTTAACGGGCCTGACCAAACCATTTATTTCCGGTGAATTGAAGTTTTTTGATAACAGCCAGGCCATCACCGCGAGGGACTGGGTCATGGGCAATGATTAACAAGGGGATGATTTCATCACTTCCCGGAGTTGCTTTTCCTACTTGTAAAACATTTAATTGTTGTGCAGTTAAATGTTTTGCAATTAGAACAAAGCCCGGAAAAGGTTGTTAGCTTTCAGGTAAGACAACCTCTTTCAAAGGAAATCAATATTATACATTTAAACAGAAACATTATGAGTAAACATTTCGCAAACGCACGCTGGGAAGGTAACCTTCCCGAAGGTAATGGTAAGTTTACCCTGAAAACCAGTGGATATGAGGGATCAGTGAGATTTTCGTCAAGGTTTGAAGACGACAAATCCGCTTCAAGCCCGGAAGAACTGATTGGAGCAGCACATGCCACTTGTTTTTCCATGGCCTTTTCTCATGCCTTAGACCAGGAAGGGTTTACCCCAAAATATGTTGAAACAAAAGCAGAAGTCACCCTGGCTAAATCAGGCGAAGGATTTGCCATTACGGAGATCCTGCTTAAAACCGAAGGAAATGTCCCCGGTATTCAGAAAGAAAAATTTCTGGAGATAGCCAATGGGGCCAAAGAGAACTGCCCGGTAAGCAAGGCCCTGCAAGGGACAACCATCAAGCTTGAAGCTGAGCTATTGTAAAAGAGACTGAAAACCAACCCCAATAAAAACCCGGCAAAAGGAAAAACCTTTTGCCGGGGTTTTTATGTAAAAATCATTTAATGCTTAAAGTTTGGCTGTCATACCGCCATCTACAGGCAGAATGACCCCGGTTAGAAACCGGCTTTCCTCACTGGCCAGAAACAGCACCACATCGGCAATGTCTTTATTTTCGGCATAACGGCCCAGGGGGATCATTGCCTCAAATTGTTTCCGGGCTTCTTCAGGCTTGTCCCCGCCCATTCCGGATTCAACGGACCGCATCATGTCATTGTCCACCGGTGAGGGATTGATTGCGTTGACCCGGATTTTGGAAGGAGCCATTTCAAGAGCCACAGTACGGGTCATTCCGTCCACTCCATGTTTACTCGTCACATAAGGGCTCAGGTTGGCCATTCCCCGCATGCCGGCAACGGAAGAAGTGTTGATGATGCTTCCGCCTTCGCGCATTAAGGGAATAATGAATTTCATGCCCAGCCAGGTCCCTCTTACATTCACACCCATCAAATGATCAAATTCCTTAACAGGGTGTTCGGTTATGGGTTTTATTTTACCTTCCACCCCGGCATTGTTGAAGAAAACGTCCACATGCTCGAATTTGTCTTTGGCATATTGCGCATATTTTTTCACCTCATCCTCTTTACTTACGTCAGCAGCAATATACTCCACATTTTTTCCTCCCAGCTCTTCTGCTGCCGCCTTGAGGTCTTCTTCCTTCAGGTCGACAAGCAATACCGAAGCACCTTCTTTCAGAAAAAGCTCCGCAGCTGCTTTTCCAATACCACCGGCTCCACCGGTGATTACTGCAAATTTGTTTTCAAGTTTTTTCATTTTCTGATGCTTTTCTTTGTAATTCAACAGTGAAATAATCCTGCCATTTCTCATACCTTAATAACCCTATTCTTGTAATATATTTAATTTGCTGAAAGTAAGACAAATAAAAAGTATTAATAAAAAGTAATTCCAGGTTATACGAACAAGGGATTTTCTGAAAATGAGAAAAACTTCCACACTTTAATTCCTTTTATCCGGCAAAAGACTGTTGCCTGCATACATTAAAGGTTCACAAAAACGGTTATTTCTGGAGACTGTCATCCGGGCTTTCGGGCCACACTCAGCAAATGTTTCGATTGTTGCACCAAATGGGGATCTTCGCAATGATTGATCACAAAGTTCATCCAGGGCTTTTTTAAATCTTCTTCCAGCGAATGATACAATTCAAACCGTTCCCCAAATGGCCCTTCGGCACCGGCAAGGTGCAAAGGTTCAAGCTCCGCTTCCTCAATCAGGGGATTGATTTCTTCGGGGTGGGAAAAATAGGCATGCGTAAAATTTTCGGTTTCTTCAATAAACTTCTCATCAGTTCCGGTTTCCCACAATTTTTTTGCCCCTTCAGGATAAAGGATCCCTTTGGGGTTATGTTTCAATCCATAAACCAGGGCCCCGGTACGGGTCATAAAAGCGGAAAAAACAAAACCTCCGGGCCTCAGATGCTCTTTAGCCAGGGATAGCAACTTCAACCGCTTTTCTTTACTACTTAAATGATAAAGAGGACCGAGGATCAGGATCCCTCCCCATTTTTTTTCTTCCCATCGCGGGCTTTCAAGGGCATCGGCCCGGTCAATAAACAATAAATTGCGATGGGAATCCAGGCGTTTTTTTGCCATTTCCACATTTTCATCGGAAATGTCGTTCAACCCCACAAAATAACCTTTTCCCATAAGTTCCTTCGCAACGCGGCCCGTACCGCATGCCACATCAAAGAGGTGTTCTCCCGGGCTAAGGTATTTTTTAATAAAATGCATGGTCACCGGCAATTCAAAAGGATGTGCATCCAACCGGCGATCCTCCTCTTTGGAATGTTGGTTATAATATTTCCTGACTTCTTCCTGCATTTTCGATTTATTAATACCACTTAATTTTAAAAAAATCAATACTTCTGCTTAGCAATCGATTCAGCGTTATAAGAATTTTCAAAATTCATTCCTAATAAACATAAACTGCCTCAGGGGTGATTGCAAATGAATAAACCAAAAATATATACCTAAGGTTCAACATCATGAAGCCAATTCAATATAATTGACCCGGCAATCTGTTTTACGGATAAAATCTACGGGTTGTAGAAAAAATTCCACGGAAGCCTGTTTCGCATGTTTTTGAATTTCTTTTTAAAAGGGGAATCGGGCCTTTAACAAATCAGGGTTCCCACCTCTATCCTTGTTGTTTTACTTTCCATCTCTCAATATTGGCATGTTTTTCCCAACTATCATGCAAAACCAATGTTTTGTTCTGATATGAAACATCCATGATTAGTTTTGAATACATGCGTGGATGATTATCGAAGATTGAGATTAGAGGATAGAGGATAGGGGTTAGCGTTTAACTCTACCATCTTCCTTCTACTTTCTACCCTCTAGCTTCTACCCTCAATTCGGGATCTGGGATGCGTTTAGTAAGTTTAGATAATCAAATAGTTGTAAAATAATAAACACATGGAAAAAAAAGAATTCTACGAAATAGAAAACCGTGAATGGTTAGATTCACTGGAATATATTATTCAAAACGAGGATGAAGAACGGGTTCGGGATTTGCTTTTGATGCTGCAGGCCAGGGCACAGCAACACGGCATCAGTTCGGCCTGCCCGGGAAATACGCCTTACATCAACAGCATTTCCCCGGAGAAGGAAGTCCCCTTTCCCGGAAGTCAGGAAACAGAAAGAAGAATCAAAAGCCTGGTCAGGTGGAATGCCATGGCCATGGTAGTAAGGGCAAATATAGAGTCGGAAGGTATTGGGGGACACATTTCCACATACGCCTCAGCCGCAACCCTTTTTGAAATAGGGTTTAATCATTTTTTCAGGGGAGAAACCAAAGATCAGGAAGGGGATATTGTTTTTTTCCAGGGCCATGCTTCCCCGGGAGTTTATGCACGATCTTTTCTTGAAGGCCGGCTGAGCGATGAAGACCTTCATAATTTCCGGCGGGAACTCGGAAAAAACGGGGGCATCTCTTCCTACCCCCATCCCAGGCTCATGCCTGATTATTGGCAGTACCCTACCGTATCCATGGGGTTATCCCCGTTAACGGCCATTTACCAGGCAAGATTTAACAAGTACCTGGAAGACCGCGGATTGAAAGAGAAAACCGACCAAAAGATATGGGCCTTTATTGGTGATGGGGAAATGGACGAACCCGAATCTCTTGGGGCATTAACCGTTGCCAGCCGGGAAGAACTGGACAACCTGATATTTGTGATCAATTGCAATCTGCAGCGCCTGGACGGGCCGGTTCGCGGCAACGGCAAAGTGATACAGGAGCTGGAAGCAGCCTTCAGGGGTGCCGGGTGGAAAGTGATCAAGGTAATCTGGGGCAAGGACTGGGACCCCTTGCTTGAACAGGATAAAGAAGGGGATCTGATAAAAGTAATGGAACAAACTCCTGACGGGCAGTTTCAGAAATATGTGGTTTCATCAGGCGAATATTTTCGCAAGGATTTTTTTGGCAAAAGTGACAAGCTGCTTAAAATGGTAGAAAATTATTCTGATGAGCAGCTGCATAAGTTGCGCCGGGGCGGGCATGACCCCATAAAGGTTTACAATGCTTACAAAGAAGCCGTAAAAACTTCGGGAAGACCTACGGTGGTTTTGGCCCAGACTATTAAAGGCTATGGACTGGGTGAGGCCGGGGAAGGCCGTAACATTACCCACCAGCAGAAGAAACTCAATGAAAAAGAGCTTTTGCACTTCAGGAGCCGCTTTGGAATTCCTCTTTCAGATGAAGAGGCAAAGAAAGCACCTTTCTATAAGCCTGATGAAGAAAGTGAAGAAATGAAATACCTGAAAAAGCGAAGGGAAGAACTTGGAGGGTATATTCCTTTACGTACTGCAAATGCCAGTGCGGTAAAAGCCCCTGATGACAAAATATACAAAGAGTTCCTGGAAGGCTCAGGTGACAGGGAGTATGCCACCACCATGGCCATGGTACAGCTGATGGGCAAAATGCTGCGCGACAAAAATATCGGCAAACGCGTGGTGCCGATCGTACCGGACGAATCCAGGACTTTCGGGATGGACGCATTGTTCAGGCAGGCAGGGATCTACTCGCATACCGGGCAGAATTATGAGCCGGTGGATAAAGAGAGTCTTTTGTATTACAAAGAAGCCCGCGACGGCGCCATTCTTGAGGAAGGCATTACCGAAGCAGGCTGCATGGGGTCTTTCATTGCGGCAGGTACAGCCTACTCCACCCACAAGGTTAACATGATGCCCTTCTTTATTTATTATTCCATGTTTGGTTTTCAGCGGGTGGGCGATTTTATATGGGCTGCAGCAGATGCCCGTACCCGGGGGTTCCTGGTGGGAGGCACTTCCGGAAGGACGACCCTGGCCGGAGAAGGTTTGCAACACCAGGACGGACACAGCCATCTTACGGCACTATCGGTACCGGGATTAAGGGCTTATGATCCTGCTTTTGCCTATGAGCTGGCAGTTATTGTAAAAGACGGCATCCAGCAAATGTTTGTGGATCAAAAAGACCTGATGTATTACATTACCGTGCTCAACGAAAAATATCCCATGCCGGCCATGCCCGAAGGGGTTGAGGAAGGAATTCTAAAAGGGATGTATAAATACCGGAAAACCCGCAAGCGTAAAGGGGAAAAGGTACATCTTTTCGGAAGTGGTGCCATTTTAAACGAAGCACTGAAAGCTGCCGAAACACTGGAAAAGGATTACGGGATACCGGCCGATGTGTGGAGTGTTACCAGCTACAAAGCACTGTATGACAATGCCAGGGAAACTGACCGGTGGAACCGCCTCAACCCGGATAAAAAACCCCGCAAAACCTATATTGAAGAGTGTTTTGACGGAGATGAAGGGCTTTGTATTGCTGCACATGACTATGTTAAGGCTATCCCCATGACCGTTTGCCGGTGGTTCCCGGGGATACTGACCGTACTCGGCACCGATGGCTTTGGCAGAAGCGATGACCGGGAAACTTTGCGTGATCATTTTGAAGTGGATCACAGGCATATTGCTTTTGCAAGCCTGCATGCGCTTTTCACCAACGACAAAATAGAAAAGAAAACCCTAAGCAAAGCAGCAAAAGAACTTAAAATCAATAACAAAAAAGCAAATCCAGCGGATGAGCAATAAAACCAGGATATCATGATCAAAGAAATAAAATTACCGGAAATTGCAGACAATGTCGACTCAGCAACTGTGCTCAGCATCCTCGTTTCAGAGGGAGATAAAGTTGAGAAAGACGATGATATCGTTGAAATGGAAAGTGATAAAGCCGCTTTCGAATTGCCTTCGGACTTCTCCGGGGTCATCAAGGAGATAAAGATCAGTGAGGGTGATGAAGTTAAGGTCGGGCAGGTGATCATGACCATTGAAACGGAAGAAGAGGATGAGAAGGAGAAAAAAGAAGAAGATGAGGGGGAAGAAAAGACTAAGAAAGAGGAGCAGGAGAAAAAAGAAGAGACGGAAGAAGAGGAAGAAGAAAAAGCCGGGGGAGAAGAGCAGGAAGAAGAGAGCGGGGAAGAGGCGGAGAAAGAGACGGAGAAAGAGAGGGAGAAAGAGAGGGAGAAAGCAAAGGAAGAGGAGAGTGTGCAGAAGAGAGAAGAAGAGAAGGAAGAAGAGAAGGAGGAGAGTGAAGAGGCTGGAAAAGAGAAGCAAACAGGGGCCAGGGAAGAAGATAAAAAGCGGGAAGAGGTCCCTGCTTCTCCTTCGGTAAGGCGGTTGGCACGTGAGGTGGGTGTTGACATCTATAAGGTTGAGGGAACAGGACCTTATGACCGCATCACGGCCGATGATGTAAAAGCTTATGCAAAAGAAATTGTGCGTAAATCGAGCCACGAGGCTGCCACAGGCGATGATTATGAATTGCCTGATTTCAGTAAATTCGGCAAGGTGGAGCATAAGCCCCTGGACAATATCCGCAAAAGGATCGCCAAAAACATGACGGCTTCCTGGCAAAGCATTCCCCATGTATTCCAGTTCGACAAGGCAGACGTAACAGAACTGGAGGTATTTCGAAAAAAATATGCCGGACAGGTTGAAAAAGAGGGCGCCAAATTAACGGTCACCGCCATTCTTTTAAAGATACTGGCCAAAGGCCTGGAGGTTTTTCCAGCATTTAATGCCAGCCTGGATATGAAGAATGGTGAGATCATTTACAAAAAGTACTACCATATTGGAGTGGCAGTTGATACGGACAGAGGCTTGCTGGTTCCTGTAATCCGGGATGTGGATAAAAAATCCATTATTGACCTTTCCAAAGAGCTTGGAGAGATGGCCGAAAAAGCCCGGAAAAAGAAAATTAAACCCGATGAATTGCAGGGAGGCAATATGGCCATATCCAACCTGGGTGGCATTGGGGGAACCGGCTTCACGCCCATCATTTACCGGCCCAACGTGGCCATTCTGGGTGTTTCGCGCACCACCACCGAACCGGTTTATATGGATGGGGAGTTTAAGCCAAGAAATATCCTGCCTTTATCCCTTTCTTATGACCACCGTTTAATAGATGGAGCAGAAGCCGCCCGGTTTTTACGCTGGCTTTGTGAAGCCCTTGAAAACCCGTTGTTAACCCTGTTTAAAGGAGGTAAGTGATGCCTGAAGAAACCAAAAAAACGCAACTGGCCATCATCGGTGCCGGCCCGGGAGGCTACGCAGCCGCCTTTCATGCTGCTGATTTAGGGCTTAACGTCACCCTGATTGATCCCAAAGAAAATCCAGGCGGGGTATGTCTGTACCATGGGTGCATTCCTACCAAAGCCCTGTTGCATTTTGCTGATGTAAAACACGAAACCCATCTGGCAAAGGATTGGGGGCTTGAATTTAAAGAAGTCTCCACCAACCTGGAGAAGTTGCGTACCTGGAAAGAACAGGTGGTTTCCAGGCT
>SL_3KL_010_SEDDRAFT_10000706_pt1 | contig 28687 bp, 31 predicted proteins | sample SodLakKL_010_SED_2_FD_10381 | JGI IMG/M metagenome (IMG submission 10381)
TTCAAGAAGGGAGACAGAAACCGGAAGAAAGGTGAAAAGTTTATCTTTCACAAAAAGTGCCTCAGCGTTAAGTGTAAGGCGGGGATGAAGATCGGCTGATGCAGAGAACCCCGCCATCAACGAACGCTGATAGGATTCTGTAAGCTCAATACCGGGAGGATTCGGAAAATTGAAAAAATTGATAGTTAGTGCATAGGCAGGCAGTGGATGTGACCAGTGGAGCAGCATCAGGTCCAGGTCGAACCTTGAGGGTGAGCGAAGCCCGTAACGGATTGCTAACTGAACATCAGCAGCAGAAGGAATTTCGTCGTGTTTACGATATTTAACCGGGAAAGGTGCTGCAAATGGTTCGATCGGAAACCAGCGAGAATCAGACGGGGGAATCAGATCGGGCTGAAAAACCGGGGCCATAATAAACTGAAGTGAGTTTGCTCCGAAATAGCGTGTAAGATTCAGTGCTGTAATTCCGAATCGAAGATCTTCGGGATCCTGCGTTAAGAATTCTCTTAAATCAACCGGGGAAAGAATATCTGTAAGGAATCCGCCATTGGCACGCCCCCAGATGATGTTTTGTTTGCCCAGTCTCAGGTCATAATTATCAAAAAACCAGTCGAAATAAACTTCTCTGAGTTGCAATTCAAGGTGGCTTTCATTGCCATAGCGATGAATCAGATCCAGTTCGGTGTGAAATCTGCCTGAATTAAATGCACGATTCATTTGCATTCTCAATCTGTTACGTGCAGCAATAAACTCATTATCTGCTGATGTCTGCACGGCATTATAGTTTTGATACATACCATTCATGTTCATCTGGGCAATTGCCGGGCCAGGCAAGAATAAAATAATAGAAACAGGTGCGCTGAAAATTAAAAACAGAAGTGGAAAGAAACGCAGCTAAGATTTTTTTTTGAATCTTTATTATCAAAATGATTGAAGCTTAATCAAAATATGCGTAAATTTATCGCATTGTGGATTTATATTATCTGCACTTCTTTATACATCTCAATTCCGAATCAAAACATTTCATTTCCGAAGTCAAATATTACTTATGGCGCACGAAAGAATAGAAGTAGACTTACCTTTAGCCAAAGTTTACGAATTACTCTGCAATCCTGTTCACTTTCCTAAATTTCTTCATCGCATAGACAGAGTTGATAAAGTTAATTCCCAAACTTTCAACTATGTAACTGAAATTGGTGGAGAAGAGTTCAGCTGGACAACAAATATCATCGACAATCTAAGAAATACCCGGTTTGCCTGGATTACTATTAATGGTAATCTGAACCAGACTGGTACAATCAGGTTTACTCCGCTGGATAACGGCGAGAGAACCCGTGTTGATTTTTCTCTGGATTACCGTACCTTTTTCGGTGAAGCTGAAGAAGATCTTGCTAACTTTATCGAAGGGCTTCCGGCTCAGCTGGCGAAAGACCTTGAGAAGTTTAAAGAACTTGCCGAAACGGATACATTTAAAGACGAAGTTATTGAGGAAGCTGCAAAAGCAGGTAGTGAAGTTACTGCCTGATTTGAAGCTTTTAAAATCGTTTAAATGCGACCCGGTATTCCATCGGGCCGCATTTTTTTTGTCAAATTTACAAGTATTACCAGATGAATACGGTTTTTACCTTACCAGAATTCCGGCAATCGGAAAAATCAAAAGAAGAACACTACCTGGTTATTGGCCATCCAATCAGCCACTCGCTTTCTCCGATCATGCATCAAACGGCGCTGAACCACTACGGAAAGCACACCCGGTATTTTGCACTTGATCTTTCCCCGGATGATGTAAACTCCTTTATAGCGTGGTGCAGCAGAGATGAATTTCTCGGATGTAATATCACCATTCCTTACAAAGAACTCTTCATGGAAGTTGTGGATGAGGTTGATCCTTTCGCAAAGCATGTTGGTGTCATAAATACGATTGTAAAGGATGAAGGGAGGCTGGTAGGATACAACACGGATGTGTACGGTTTTTCAGAACCTTTAAAACCATTTCTGGAAAGTGCAGAAAGCCTTAGCGCGATAGTTTTTGGAACCGGTGGTTCAAGTAAGGCAGTAAAAAAAGCTCTCGAGGAAACCGGATTTGAGAAGATTGTATTTGTATCAAGAAATGCTTCAGATAAAGTTATTAAAAGCGATTCGGCTGAAATCTACCTGGTTGATTACAATCAGTGGCAAGCTTACGCCGAAGATGCAGCTCTGATTGTAAACACAACACCACTTGGAATGCATCCCAACATCGAGCAGTCCCCGTTATCCGCCGATGATGGTCCGCTGCTTAATGGGAAGATATGCTACGATCTGGTTTACAACCCGAAGGAAACAACTTTTCTGAAACTTGTCCAAAAACATGGAGGGAAACCAGTTTATGGCCTTGAAATGCTAATCTATCAGGGAAGCCGTGCGTTTGAGTTGTGGACCGGTAAACCGTTTCCTGTAGAAAAAGTAAGAAATACGTTAACCACTTATTTCGGTTTGAATGATTAACAGGATTGAACCGGCCATCTTCAGCGGGAATAAAGTCACCGCTTTGTTTACCGAATCGAACCGAAACTCTATCCATTCCAAACGGGATGTTCCGGGTTTCGATTTCGGTTTTAATACCGGCTCGGCCGATGAAATCATCCGGCAAAATTATCAAACACTCGCAGAAGAACTCGGCAATAAGAATCTGAAACTGGCGCTTGCCAGGCAGGTCCATGCTACCCGGATACGGGCAGTAAGTGATCCCGGGATCTATGAAGAAACTGACGGCCTCATTACAACGGCTCGGGAGCTTGCACTTGGTATACAGGTGGCAGATTGTGCAGCTGTGTTAGTATCTGATTCGAAAAATGGCGTAATCGGAGCGTTTCATGCTGGGTGGAGAGGAGCAGCAGGAGGGATTGTGCCGAAAGGTATCGAACAGATGAAAATACTTGGGGCCCAAACTGATCAGATCAATGTTTATATCAGCCCGTGTATTTCGTTGAAAAACTTTGAAGTTGGAGAAGAGGTAGCCCGGCAGTTTCCCGATGAATATTGCGATTTTGAAAATTATGAGAAACCTCACGTGGATCTGAAAGGTTTTGTTACTTATCAGCTTGTACAGAGTGGAATTCCCAGGGAACAAATTGAAGTCTCAGTTGAATGTACTCTGGATGATGAACGATTTTATTCTTTCCGCAGAGAACGCGAACGGGCCGGAAGAATGTTAGCCCTCATACAGTTGAACAACTAATATACTTTGCGCATTGAGAGTCAGTTATTCACCCGGTTATGTTGCACCGCTTCCGGCAGGACATATCTTCCCGATGAAAAAATTTTCCGGACTGCACGATTATCTAATTGCAAAAAATATCATCCAGCCAACACAGGTTTTTGAGCCTAAAATGGTTGATTTTGTGAATCTCTCTACTGTTCACACTCAGCGTTACTGTTCGGCGGTATGGGCAGGTGAACTATCACGAAAAGAGATTCGCCGGATGGGACTGCCGTGGAGTAAAGAGCTGGCCGTTCGATCAAGGCTCGCGGTTCAGGGGACCATCAATGCGGGAATCATGGCTTTGCAAGATGGTATTGCCGGAAATCTTGCAGGCGGCACACATCACGCCATGCCAGATTATGGTGAAGGATTCTGTGTTTATAATGATGTTGCAGTGGCTATTCGTGTACTCAAGCAGGCTAAATGGGTGAACCGGGTACTTGTTATTGACTGTGACGTGCACCAGGGAAACGGAACAGCAAAAATATTTGAGAATGATTTTGATGTATTTACATTTTCTATTCACGGGGAAAAAAATTATCCGTTTATCAAACCGCCATCAGACCTGGATATCGGACTGCCGGATGGAACCGGAGACCTTGAATATCTCAACACTTTATCCGACGCACTTGATCGAATATTTTCAAATTTCAACCCCGATATCGTGTACTATCTTGCCGGGATTGATCCGCTGGAGACCGATCACTTCGGGCGACTCTCCCTAACCAAAAAAGGACTCGAAGAACGAGACCGTATTGTAATAGAAACAGTTACCCAAAAAGAGATTCCGCTGGTACTACTTTTATCGGGGGGTTATGCACCAACACTGAATGAAACCATTGAAGCTCATGCAATTATGTACAAAACTGCTGTTGAGATTTCCGCACCTTACTTTCATTGAACATTTCCTATTTTTCATCATTCTAAAAAAAATCTGAAATTTTGTCTTTAATAAAACTTGCAATTTTCGGTTCAACAGGTTCCATCGGAACACAAGCTTTAGAAATACTAAGTGAAAAAGAAGACCTGTTTGAAATTGAGATCCTGTCAGCCAACAACAATTTCAAGAAACTTGCTGTTCAGGCAAACCGATTCAGACCAAATGTTCTTATTCTTGGTAATGAAGAACATCGTAAAGGTTTTCTGAAGTTGCTTGATTACAAACCGGAGTTTCTCTCTTTTGGTCCGCAGGCACTCGAAGATACCGCCTCTGATGCCGATTACGATGTTTTGTTAAACAGCCTGGTGGGTTTTGCGGGGTTTATGTCGACCTATCGTGCCCTCAGCCGAAATAAAAAAGTGGCACTTGCAAACAAAGAGTCGCTCGTAGTAGGCGGAAGTATTCTCACAGAGCTTACGGCATTCAAAGAAGGAAAACTGATTCCCGTAGACTCTGAACACTCCGCGATGTTGCAATGCCTGACCGGAGAGAGCAGGGATGATATCCGAAAAATTGTGATTACTGCAAGTGGAGGGCCATTTCGTGATTACACGGTTCAGCAGATGAAATCGATTGAAGTTAAAGATGCCCTTAATCACCCAAATTGGGATATGGGGGCAAAAATTACAATCGATTCTTCCACGATGATGAACAAAGGCCTTGAGATCATCGAAGCAAAATGGTTGTTTGAACTACCCGTTGAAAAGATTGAACCAATTATTCATCCGCAAAGCATCATCCATTCCATTGTTGAATTTGTGGACGGATCATCCAAGGCACAGCTCGGCCCGCCCGATATGAAAGTTCCTATTTTGTACGCTCTTACATATCCCGGTCGAACCCCTTTCCCAAACCACACTCTTGATTATTCCCGTCCGATGAATCTGGAATTTTACCCTGTGAATTTTGAAAAATTTCCCTGTCTTCAACTTGCAATTGATGCAGCTAAGGAGGGAGGGGGTGCCCCGGCTATACTGAATGCTGCCAATGAAATCGCAGTGGAAAGGTTTTTGAACAAAGAAATTCGTTATATTGACATTCCTAAAATAATAGAATCATCACTGAACGGTATTGAAATAAGCAAGGAATTGACTCCTTCTGCGTTACAAACTATTGACAAAGAAACGCGAGATTTCGCTTATTCACTTTTGAAATAATTTATGGACTGGATACTCAGCATATCTTCAACGATACTGATTTTTATCGCTGCTATTTTCATTCTTGTCACTGTACATGAATTAGGACATTTCATTGCAGCCAAGTACTTTAAGATGAGAGTCAGTAAATTTTCTATTGGTTTCCCACCAAAAATTTTCGGCTTTAAAAGAGGCGAAACAGAATATGTTCTCGGGGCGACCCCACTTGGGGGCTACGTTCAGATTGCCGGAATGATTGACGAATCGATGGACGACACGTTCATGAAGGAAGAGGTGAAACCCGATGAATTCAGAAGCCGGCCCGTCTGGCAACGAACCATAGTCATACTCGCTGGCGTCATTTTTAACATGATTCTTGCCGTAGTAATCTACGCAGGCATGGCCTGGAATTATGGCGAAACAGTAATACCCGTGCGTTCAATAGATGGAATTTACATCGAAGAAGGTTCAGTGGCACATCAGATAGGCCTTCAGACAGGCGATAAATTGGTTGGTGTAAACGGACAAGAGGTAGATTACCTGAATCAGGTTTTTAGTCCGTCTGCGATCACACAGCGCGATTTGACGTTTCTGATCGAAAGAGAAGGAGAGATCATCAATATCCCCACACCACCCGATTTTCTTGACCTGATAAACCGGGAGGGCAGATTTATTGACGAAACCAACAGCCTGCCCAGTGCAATTTCACAGGTGATGCCCGGAACACCGGCCGAAGAAGCCGGACTCGAAGGCGGGGATAAAATTGTGGCAGTAAACGGAGAGGAGATTTCATACTGGATACAGCTCGTCAATATTATCCAAAATGCCGATGGCCCGTTACGAATGGATGTGATGCGTAATGGTGAGCTGGTTTCTGTTGAAGTCATTCCTGATCCGGAAACCAATACCATTGGAATCCAGTCACCAAATGCCGCTGAAGTGTTTGATTATGAACGAAAAACCTACAATCTGGCACAATCTTTCGGAGTAGGGTTTGATCGCACCAACGATACTTTTTTTGGAATTATTAAAGGAATCGGCAGAATGTTTTCCGGGGATATTTCAGTTCGTGAAAACCTTGGAGGACCGGTAGCCATTGCGAACATTACCAAAGAGGCAACCGATACAGGCGGCTGGCGCGGTTTTTGGAATATTACTGCTTTTCTCAGTGTTACTCTTGCCATTATGAATATGCTGCCGATTCCAGCACTTGACGGAGGCCATTTCATGTTCCTGATGTATGAAGGCATTACCCGCAGAGAACCATCGCCTAAAGTGCGAATGGCACTTCAACAGATCGGATTTATCTTTCTTTTTGGCCTAATTATACTGATCACGTTCAATGATATACTAAGAACGATCGGGGGCTGAGGGAATGCTTGCAAAAGAGGGATTTACCACCATTATAGTTGTTTTCACATTTAGCCTCTTAGCAGGATATGGTGTCTCATTTGGTCCGGGCTGGTTTGGATTAATAGTCTATCCTGTTTTAGCAGTACTTTGCGGTTTGATTCTCTACTTTTTCAGAGATCCGGACCGCATACCGCCCGAGGGGAAAAATCTGGTTATTTCTCCTGCCGATGGAAAAGTAGTTTTAATACAGCAGGTTGAGGAGCCCGAATATATTCAAGGGCCAGCTACACAGATCAGTATTTTTCTTTCACCGCTGGATGTTCATGTAAACCGCGTACCCGTTTCTGGAAATCTCGAATATGTAAAATATTATCCCGGCAAATATTTGATGGCCTGGGAAGATCATGCTTCAGAAATGAATGAACGAGCTCATTTTGGCCTTAAACATGAATCTGATACTAAAATTTTATTTAAACAGATTACAGGGTTTTTAGCACGAAGAATTGTATATCATATTTCAGAAGGGGACCATATTAAAACCGGTGATCGATTTGGGATCATGAAATTTGGATCCAGGATGGATTTATTGTTTCCTGATAATGTTGAAATCAGGGTAAAGAAAGGAGATAAGACTGTTGCGGGTGAATCTGTTATCGCCGAAATTAAAGACCCTGATCAGAGTTTCCACTAAAATTTATAAAACTAACCTGTTGGTTGAAATAAATCAGCCATGAAATATCCTATTCAGAAAAAACGGTTCAAAAAAAGGCTCAAAAAACGCCGGTTAAAACCAATACCTAGAATCATCGTGCCAAGTTTCTTTACACTGATGAATCTGTTCTGCGGATTTCTATCTATTTTGATGGTTTATGAAAATAACCTGATGATGGGTGCCTGGCTGATCGTATTGGCCGGTATGTTTGATGTGCTCGATGGTTTTATGGCACGTCTTGCAAATGCCACCAGCGAGTTTGGAGTGGAACTTGATTCAATCAGTGATATGGTTTCCTTCGGTGTTGCACCGGGTGTACTTATCTACAGTTTTGTCCTTCATGAGCTGGGTATTGGCGGAATTCTTCTGAGTGCTCTTGCCCCGATTTGTGCATCCATTCGCCTTGCACGTTTTAATGTAGAATCGAAACTGGGCGATTATGAATATTTCCGCGGACTGCCAAGTCCATCATTTGCCATAATGCTGGCTGCTTTTTACCTGACATTTATGAACAGGCTCGATTGGTTTGATGGTCTTGAGCATGGTGTCATATCTATTTTCGTGCCGATAGTTATTCTGCTTTCGTTTCTGATGGTAAGTACAGTTCCTTTCGATAAAATACCCAAAAAATTTGACCGCGCTACTCTTCAGCAATACAAAGGCCGCCTGGTTTTACTCGGTGTTTACTTTATCATTATTGTAGTAATGCAGGATATCGGCCTGATGATAGTATTTTCATTTTTCATTTTAAAAGGTTTAACACTGGGGCTCTTCATTTTCTGGAAACAAGCATTTACAAATGACCCTGATCCCCTTGAAGAGGGGCTTTGATCACTTTTTTATTTCAATCAAAAAATTGTAAACCTTTTTTGCATTATCCTGGCTGAAGGGGATTACACGTCCGTTAACTTTATTGAAATAGATCCAGTCATGTTCATCTTTTCTTGAAAACCGGATACAGCGGTCACTTTTCATTATATCGTTATAAAGGCTCCGGTTGGGCATTTCATCAATCTTGATGTTACCCAGGTCAAATCGCGACCATTGTTCTTCGTAAATGATCGTCCCCCGCACCGTATACTTCACCTTCAAGACATCATTTTCATCAACCGAAAGATGTATTTCAACCTGTCCGTCTTTAATCTTAAATAGGCTTAATAAACCAAGAGCAAAAAAGGCGAAGGCAACAAGCCGTAAATAACCTTCGAGCAGTACGTCATTAACCATCCAGTAGGAAATAAAAAAAAGGACAGCCAGCACCATACTAATACCGGTAATCAACGGCCAATATTGGGAATACTTCTCCCGGACTGTCAACTCTTTCTTCATGATAAAATCCGTTTTTCAATTTTTCTCCCGTCTGCAGTAAGATAGTAATCGTGTAAATTTGCAGTTAAACAGGAGTGGATAGGGCAGATCCATACGAAACCATTTTTCGGCTCAGTTGATGCCCCTGAAAGAGTACCATGCTCCTGAGACAGCGCCGTGATAAATGCTCCTTCTTCGGCTTTTATCTGTTGACCAAATTGTACCTGTTGGCCGAAATTATTTTTGCCGTTTTGAACGATATAATCTTTCGATAAATGAACTGCTCCTCCATGGAGCATGGCTCTTTTTTCATCTTGAAAATATTGGGCAGCGGGAAGAACAACAAAAAGTGCAACTTCATCAAGAGTACAGCTGCCGATACCGACCTGCATCCAATCATAAAAAACAAAATTTCCTGGAGTTATTTCATCAATCAACTCGAAGTCTGTTGGATCCAAAAGGCTTGAAGATGGAGTATCACCAAGAGATACAGAAGCATCCGGATAACGGTTTTTTAGATTTGTTAAAATCGAAATGGACTCTTCAATCGCTTTTTTAACACCACTTTTTCCCTTTGCCTGGTAAGTACGGCCGTCATGAATATAGAAACCATGGAAGCTGCATTTATCCAGCTTTTCCGATTTTTGGATGAGTGAATCAATTAAATCGAAATTGTTATGTTTCACACCCGTTCGTCCAAAACCGGGATCAATTTCAATCACAAAATCAAATGGATTTTCCAGTTCATCGTTAAGCAACTGCAGGTGAATGTTTTCATTTAAAAATAAACGGAGCTTGCTCAATTTTTCAAGCTCTTTCAGGTCAGGTAATTGTGCAGGAAAGAACGGAAATGCAATTGTGATGTCATCCCAGCTATCCTGAGCGAAGTAGTGCGCCATTGATGTTGAAGAAACCGTAATTCCGGTAACACCTGCCTCTCTGATCCATTTTCCAATCTCTATTGACTGATGTGTTTTAAAATGCGGACGGAAAATACAACCTGCCTTTTTTGCACGTTCTGCAACCCTATTAATGTTTTTACGACAGCGAATTTCATCTAATATTAGCGTTGGTTTTTTGATGGATTTCAAATTCATGAGCAAATAGTAGTTTCTGTTTTAAATAATGAAGATTGTAAAATAGGAAATGCAAGCGAGTGAAAAACGCCTTATTTTGGAACTCTTTTTAAACAAATAAACCATTGCGAAAAGAAAAATCTAAATTAATAATAGGACGGTTGGAGAAAATTGATTTTCCTAACCTGAACCTCTACCAGCTTGATGCAAAAATAGATACCGGTGCTTATACATCAAGCTTACATTGTCATAAAATCGAACTTGAAAAAAGGGGCAAAAGGGAATGGGTACATTTTTATGTTTTGGACCCTGATCATCCCGAATATGAAAGTACACTATATGAATCTCCAGTCTATAAAATTAAAAAAGTTCGAAGCTCAAACGGGCAGGTTGAAGAACGGGTAGTTATTCGCCAAAAAGCGTTATTTTTTGGAACAAAAAGCATGATAGAATTGTCACTGACCGACCGTTCTGAGATGAAATTTCCGGTGTTAATTGGGCGCAAGTTCCTGAGAAATGATTTTATAGTAGATGTATCTAAAAAATTTTTATATAAAGTAAATAATTAAATGCACCCCAAAAATTTAAAGATTGCAGTTTTATCCAGGAACAAAACACTTTATTCAACAAAAAGGCTTGTAGAAGCGATTGAAAAGCGTGGCCATCAAGCAGTCATTCTGGATCATCTTAAATGCGATATTGTTATTGAACAGGATAAACCCACGATAATCTACAATGGAGAGATCGTCAATGATATTTCAGCTGTTATACCCCGAATTGGGGCGTCGGTGACATTTTACGGGGCTGCAGTAGTTCGGCAGTTTGAGATGATGAATGTACCCACAGCTGTAGAATCACAGGCACTTGTACGATCCCGCGATAAGTTGAGAAGCCTGCAGATTCTGGCTCGATCTAATATAGGAATGCCTAAAACAGTTTTTACAAATTACAGTAAAGAAGTTGCAAAAATTATAGACAGTGTGGGTGGCGCACCGCTGATTGTAAAACTGCTTGAAGGCACCCAGGGTTACGGAGTAGTTCTGGCACCCACAAAAAAAGCGGCTGAATCTATCATTGAGGCGTTTCATAGTATGAAAGCACGGGTAATTGTACAGGAGTTTATTGAAGAGGCAAAGGGTGCCGATATTCGTGCATTTGTGATTGGTAACAAAGTTGTCGGAGCTATGAAAAGACAGGGAAAAGAAGGTGAATTTAGATCCAATTTACACCAGGGAGGAAGTGGAAAGCTGATCAAGTTAAATAAAAGAGAGAGGGAGGTTGCATTAACTGCTGCAAAATCGATGAATCTTTCCATTGCTGGTGTGGATATGCTCCAATCGGACCGGGGTCCACTGATTTTGGAGGTGAACTCATCGCCAGGCCTGGAAGGTATTGAAAAAGCCACCGGAAAAGATATCGCTTCAGAAATCGTGCGCTATATTGAAAAAATTGTAGAAACCCAAAGATCAAAAAAGAAACGCCGTAAAATAAGAAGTAATGCCTGAGTTTATTCAAATCAATGGTGGAAAAGTGGCAAGAGGGGAGAGTAAGCATATCTTTCTGCCTATTGCAAAGCTGCCTACTCACACGAGTATTGATCTTCCGGTACGAATCATCCGCTCAAACCAAACTGGCCCCGTACTACTTTTGACAGGTGGCCTTCATGGTGATGAAATAAATGGGATTGAAATTGTCAGACGAATGCTGGCCAGGGATTTGTTAATTCCGGAAAGAGGGAGCATTATTGCCATTCCATTAATGAATGTGTATGGTTTCATACAGAACGTACGCGGTGTGCCCGATGGCAAAGATATCAATCGCAGTTTCCCTGGCAGTAAAACAGGTTCTCTTGCCAAACTTGTGGCATATACAATAATGCAGCAAATTGTCCCGAAAATCGATTATGGAATTGATTTTCATACAGGAGGAGCCAGTCGATTTAATTTTCCTCAAATACGATGTGTTTTTGATATTCCCAAAAATATGGAGCTGGCTTCTGCATTTGCACCACCGGTAATACTCCATTCAGGTTTAATTGAAAATTCTTTTCGAAAAGCAGCACACAGAAAGAAAAAGCATGTTCTTGTTTATGAAACCGGAGAGTCTCTTCGGTTTGATGAAGAGGGAATTCAGGAAGGAATTAATGGAACGCTGCGTCTGATGAAGTATTTGGGTATGAGAAGTACAGCTCCCGAGGCCAGAGAAACAGAAATTTATGAAAAGTCAGCATGGGTGCGGGCAAATTTTGCAGGTTTATACAGGCCTAAAATTAACATTGGCGATAAAATAAAGAAAAATCAATTGCTTGGGTCAATTACTGACCCTTTTGGTGAAGAAGTTTATAAAGTTAAAAGCCGGCATGAAGGCAGGGTAATTGGAATAAATAATTGTCCGGTTGTTCACAAAGGTGATGCAATTTTACATATAGCAACAAATAAAAGATAATTTATAAGAATCATGAGCACTGATCTGATTTTTCATGTGGTATCAAAACGAAAATGGCGCGAGCTTAATAAAGATGGCTATTACAGGCCAGGGAGTTCAATAACAGATGATCCTGATCTTTTTGTTGAATGCGTCAGAGCAGATCGAATCAATGAATTTTTGAATGAACACTTCAGAAAGAGAAAAAATCTATTTCTGCTTGTGATTGATAAATCGAGAATAGTCAACAGTATTAAGAATGACAAAGAAAAAGGTACTGTCAATATCGCGCAGGGTATAAATACAGATGCAATTCTCGATAAAATCCGGCTGGATGCAAATCCGGATGGGGGTTTTGATTTGAATATTAGCATAGAATAAAAAAGTTAAATACCTGCGCTATTCAATCGCTTCATATAGTGCAAACAGATGGGAATCTGCCCTGAAACCGAGATGATGTTCAGAAACATGGGTGAGTATTCCTTCTTTAGGGAGCTGAACCAGTTTTTCTGGCTCCCCGTCATTGCTTAAAATGAGCCACTCCTGAAATTCGGACCGGCGGGTGAGCTTGAGCCAGATTCTGTCGAGGTGGTCTACAATCATCCCGTCAAAACTTACTTTATATTCTGGCAGAAGGGCATGAACGGCATTCCAGGGGTTCGGACTGCGTTCGTTGAATATTCGTTCAAGCGAATCAATTTCGGCCCGTGTCAGAAGCTCCCTTTTCAGTGGAACATCCAGAATTCTGAGTGTATCGAGAGATGAATTCAATTCCGCCATCTCATTTTTTTCTGTCCAGCTTATAAAAACCGATCTAAATGTCGTATAATATATATTATGTAAAGTTGAGATCATTAATATAGTCCAACAATTCGTTATATTATATATCCCCTGCTCTTTTGAGGTAATTCTATTAACCTTTTAGTGCTTTTCTAATAGCTTTAAAATCAGGCAGATAGTCAGAATCTTCCAAAATTTCTGCATATTCCACTTTATTTTCACTGTTGATAACAAAAGAAGCTCTCTTGGTAACCTCTTTCATACCATAATAATCATCATATAAAACCCCAAACTGATTTGACACTTGTTTATTAAAATCACTCAACAGCGTAAAATTAAGATTGTACGTTTTTTTAAACTCACGCAGGGTAAAAAAACTGTCAATGCTAATAGCTGCAACATTGGCATTCAATGAGTTATATAATTTCATATTATCTTTAACAGTGCACATTTCATTCGTACAAACACTTGAAAAAGCCAATGGAAAAAAAAGGATCAATGCCTTGCCTTCACTCGTTAATTCTTTTAATGAGTGATCCTTTCCTTCCGTATTTTTGAGTACAAAATTTTGTACAATGTCTCCTTTTTTCATTAATTCTCATGTTGATTTGCATATTCAATTACACCGGAAAATGAATAAATGATGCAAATCATTCCAACAGCAAAAAGTAGCTGCCAAATACTTCCAAATGCTATCCCATAATCCAGAAAGATCCAATAGATCAAATAACCCAAAATTAGTGCAATAAATCCCGTTGTAAATATCAATCCTTTTTTTAATTGGTCCCAGTAGCTTACAGATAGCATTAAAGCTACAACCATTGCTACGCCCTGTGAAGTCATCATAATAATCTGTTTCATAGCGGGTACATCTATCACTAACAGATAAGAAACAGGAATTAAAAAGGGCATAAAAACAACAATATATGGATATCTATACACTATCGGGCGCATCAACCTTACTATCATCAGGAGCCCTGTAAGTACAATTGAAATAATTACCACGAGTAAAATTTCTGAAATGAAGCCAATTAAAGGCACCTCAAACTCTGAAATAATTCCCTGTAAAAACCACAATGCAATTGCAGTAATTGTGATGTATTTTATATCATTATTTTCAAGCGGATATTTTTTTACCACAAGGTACATACAGATTACAGCCGAAAATAGAGAAAAGAATTGTCCCCACACTAAACTCACCTATGATTGATTACGTTGAGAAGCTTTTCTGTTTATTTCACGCTGGTGCTGCTTTTCGTTTTGATAAATCATGATAAGTTCTGCAATGTTCTTTAACATTCCTCTCTCTTTCAGGATCATTTCTCCTACAAATTCGATCAGCAGTATTTCTTTTCCTTTATCGTCTTTAAGCTCTCTCTCCCAGTCAATTAATGGAATTCCCTTCAAAAGGTTTAAAAGCGCTGCTCGATGTTTTATAATTTTGTTAAGTGTTTTTTGTACGTTTCCTTCGCCTTTTGGAACTTCATCAAATGTATCATCAAAGTGCTCGTAATGGGATAATTTTTGCACCCGGTTTTCGGTAAGAACTTTTTCTATCACCGGACGATAATATTGATGCTGTGCGTGATCAATCAGCTTTAACAAATTTAAAATAGAGAGTCCGCCAGGTGGTTTTTCTTCAAAAGGCACCGAATCGATGACGTATTTGAGTGCCTCGGCTTCGTCTACCAGGTATTCTGCGTCTTCGGCAAGTTTGTCTACCTTATCGTGTGTAATCTCTTGATCAGGCATCATTTAAGATCGTTTACACAGACCAGTTATTTGATGCTTTTGCAGCATCATTCTTTTTTTGTTGTTCGAGCATATCCACAAGGGACAATCCGGTATTCCAGTCCTTGTCACGATCTCGAACTGAATGGATGTTATTTTCTTCCTGAAAATCCCAAAACTGGCCAAATTGATTGTTTCTATATTCTTTGAGGAAATCAAGTCTCTCTTTTAAATCTTCTTTTGGAACGAGCAGGCGGTTTTTGTCATAAACAGCATCTTCACGGGATTCAAAAACGATATCGTAATCTTTGCTCATCACAATAGCTTCTTCGGGACAGACTTCCTCGCAAAAGCCACAATAAATGCATCGTAGCATGTTTATCTCAAACTGCTCCGGGTAACGTTCTTTGGGGTCTTCATTTTCACTGGCTTGCATACTGATAGCCAGGGGCGGACATGCGCGGGCACATAAACCGCAGGCTACGCATCTCTCCTGCCCTGCATCTTCAACAAGTACAGGCCTTCCTCTGAAAATAGATGGCGGGTCCCATTTCTCTTCTGGATAATTCATTGTGAAGGTTGGTGCAAACATCTGTTTTAATGTGTACCACAAGCCTTTTAAGATTTCCGGCAGGTAAAGATTTTCGAGAAAAGATAGTTTCCTTTCCCTTTTGTACTCTTCGTTAAGTGGGTTTGCTACCGGCTGTTCGAGATTTTTTTGCATTCTGAATCTGAGATTGTAATTCTGTATAATTTCAGTTTTGTAAAATAACCCTTTGAATGTTTCTGTTCAAAAAGATATTCAAAAATTGCGAGTTATTTCTGTCGAAAAACCATTGTGATGGGCACACCTGTAAAGTTAAAATGTTCCCGCAGTTTATTTTCTATGAAACGTCTGTAATTTGCTGGAAGTTCCTGCGGATTATTCATAAAAAACTTGAATACAGGCGGATTCGATTTTACCTGTACAGCATACTGTATCTTAAGTTTTCGTCCGCGTTTTACTGGTAGCGGCCTCTCTTTCAGAATCTTACCAATAAAATCGTTTAATTTGGAAGTAGGTATTTTTTTTCTCCTTTCCTCTATTACCTCTTTAGAAACATCCAGCACCTTTTCGATACGCTGGCCGGTGAGAGCAGATATAGAGACAATAGGAATATAATGAAGCGTTTTTACTTTATTGTAAATGTAGGTTTCAAAATCTTTAAGCAGGTTCGTGTCTTTATCCGGCACGAGATCCCATTTGTTAAGAGCAATAATAATTCCTTTGTTAAAGTTTTCTGCTTCTCTTAAAATACGTTTATCCTGCTCATCAAATCCCTGCATTGCATCAAGAATAAGTACTACCACATCGGCTTCACGAATTGATTTATCTGTGCGAACCGTACTGTAAAACTCAATATTTTCTTTTACTTTTGCTTTTTTTCGAAGTCCTGCGGTATCTACAAGAATAAATGTTTCATCTTTATAATCAAGCCGGGAATTGATTGAATCTCTCGTTGTACCAGGTATGTCTGTAACAATACAGCGTTCACTTTTCAGAAGAGCATTCATCAGGCTGCTTTTACCAACATTTGGCCTTCCTACAAAAGCTATTTTGGGAAATTCCGGAGTACCGTTTGTATCATTCTCATCTGGCAATAATTCAGCAACCCTGTCCAAAAGTTCTCCGGTACCCGTGCCGCTGATGGCTGAGACGGGAAAAATTGTATCAAACCCTAAACCATAAAATTCAACGGATTCCAGACGTTTTTCTTCATTATCACATTTATTGACCACCAGCAGTACCGGTTTTTCTTGTTTCCGGAGCATTTGAGCAACGGAGCGGTCCAGAGTGTTTATACCGGTTTCGGTATCTACCACAAATAGTATCAAATCAGATTCATCGATGGCCAGATGAACTTGTTCACGAATACCCTCTGTAATCACGTCTCCTTCATCGGGAAGATATCCTCCGGTATCGATTACAGAAAAGGATTTTCCGTTCCAAAAGCTCTCACCATAATGCCGGTCTCTCGTTACACCAGATTCATCGTGAACAATTGCTTTTCTTCTTCCTATCAGTCTGTTAAAAAGTGTAGACTTTCCAACATTTGGGCGGCCTACTATGGAAACCGTTAAAGACATAATTATTTTATTTTTCCTGATGTTTTCCTGTTTCTTCTCGTTTTAATAAAAATCAGGAAATCGTTAATTTGTAAATTCACCAAATGAGTTATGCAAATTCCGGGTTTCACCGGATTCAGCAAACTCATAATTTAATTAGGGCTTTTATCAGCCAAATTGTATTATCACAAGTTAAGGATTTTTAAGGAAAGCTTATGCTTGAAACACTTTATAATTATTTCGGTTTTGTAGGTTCGCTGATTTTTTCGTTTGTAATCTTCATTTTTTTTGTTTTTTGGATTGCCGGCGTTGCTGGAATTACCTCCAGAAACCGACCTCCGGTTAAACAGATAATCTTCTTTTCTCTTGCTATTTTTATACCGCCCTACCCTGTTTTATGGCTGATTGCCGATATGATTAAACAGAAAAGACAACTGCGCAGGCTTTAAATACCAGTTTGAACCTTATTGAAATAAAAAAGGCCCTGTTTCAATTCAGGGCCTTATTGGTTTTTATATCCTGTAAACTTGCTAAGAACATTCCGTATTAATAAAGTTCTCATAACAAAGAGAAGTTCCATCGGCAGTTATTACACCTGAATGTGCGTTTGTATCCCAGTTAAACGTTTGGGTAGTATCTCCATCATTAAAAGATATTTCATTATTTGATCCATTTCTTGAGTAATCTATTGAGAACACATCACCCATGTACTCAATCAAAACACTGGCTCCATAATTTTCATCAGAATCGATTTGCCAGGAATAGGTGAGGACTGCAGCTTCGTTGTTAACTTCCTCTTCGGGTGAAAAGAGTTTCCACTCACCACTAAGTTCATCCAGGGATAGTGTACCGGTCATGAAAGTAAAGTTGGTGACCTGAACGTCATAGAGCAAGCCTGTAAATAAAACTTCCCAATCAATAGAATTACCGGATGGTGTGCCAAGAATTTGAATAACTGCATCCTGAGCATCTGAGGGGTCATCATAAAAATCCCCAAGAAAATCTGAAGGCACTTGAAAAGTCCAGCTCCAGGTACCGTTGTCGTGCACCGGGTCTACACCAAATAAGCCAGCCATCCCTAAGAATTCAGATACAGGAGCCAAAAAGTTTCCTCCGGAATTAAGCATAGAACCAGAAGTTTCAGCCATCATCTTGATCATCAGGAAGTTTGAATACTCTTCTTCCTGTGGGACATCTTGTGCTGCAAAATAACCAAGATCGATCTGAACAGGAATTACCGAACCCGGTAATTCGGGTGCGTCCTCGTCAGGATCAGGTGCTGTTGAAGGGTCATCTGAACATGCAGATACCATACAAACCATCAATACAGCAATCAGTAATAGTGAATATTTTTTTAGATATATCATTGAGATCCCCCGTTTTTGTGAACATTATATAAACATAAACAATCTTAAGAGGATTTGATGAAACCTGCAATATGTTGTAAATAAATTATGCAACAAAAAATAGCCGACTCGTTTTCACGAAATCGGCTATTTTTTTTACATTTTTGCCTGATAAAGAACTTTGTTTTAGAATCTAAATCTAAGTCCCCCATCAATATTGATAGGTGTGCCACCAATTGTTGAGAGTTTGGGCTCAGCAAATAGGTAAAAGTTACCGAGATCATACTCAACACCACCACCAAGATTTAGACCCGATGTTGATACTGAGCCAAATGGCCCACCAATATCCCAGGACCAAAACCCAATTCCTGCTAATCCATAAAGCACTAAACCGTCTTCATTTTTGAAAATATAATGACCTTCTATATTAAAAACTGTAGGTGCAAAATCCCCGAAGAAAAGGTTTAGGCCGGCACCAGCTCTGACTTCATCAATTATTGAATAAAATCCGCTTACATTAATTCCAAACTCTGCACCGGCACCGGATCCAACCCCTGTAGTTAGGGTCAGGCCTCCACCAACTGTGATGTCACCCTGTACAACTTCCTGGGCATTTGAAATTTTGCTCATTCCAAATGTTAATATAAAAGCAAAAAAAATGGACAATAACTTTTTCATAGATATCCTCTGATACTTAATTGTTATGCTTTGGTTCTTTGGTTAAATTAGTAAGATTAATAACGCATTAAACATAGGGTATTTGTAACCCCTTTTCAATCTGTTCAACCTACATACGATTTTTTCCAATCAATCAGCTCATACTTCGTAAAAAAAATCGTATAGAATGTCAGGTTACCCAAGCAGTTTTTAAGAATTATGTCTGAGAACAAGAATTTCACCCTCATTCTGCAAAATTTTACAGATGGTAAAATTAACTCCTCGGAGCTAATACCAAGGATTTATGATGAGCTTCACTTGCTGGCACGCTCTCAAAGAAAAAAGTTTTCTTCAGCCGAAACCCTGAACACGACGGCACTTGTTCACGAGGCTTACCTTAAAATGGTAGATCATTCCCACCAAAACTGGGAAACACGATCTCACTTTTTTTCAGTTGCTGCCAAGGCAATGCGTTGCATTTTGGTAGACCATGCAAAGATGCACAAAGCGGCCAAGAGAGGAGGTGATCAAAAACCTCTTCCCTTTAAAGATCACCTTTTTAGCGGAAAAGAGCATATTGAAGAGGTACTGGAACTTGATGATGCGCTGACCCGGCTCGAAAAAATTGCAGAGCGCCAAAGCAAAGTTATTGAGCTTCGATTTTTTTGTGGTTTTACCATTGAAGAAACTGCAAAAATTTTATCTTTGTCACCTGCTACCGTAAAACGAGACTGGAATATGGCACGCTCGTGGCTTTACAGGGAAATAAAGAAAAAAGAAACGTAGGCCATAACTATTTATAAATTTTAAACAGATAACCTGCTGTTGTCAATGGGTAAGGAAAGCCAATTTAACTGGGATAAAATAAGCAGGTTATACGATCAGGTTACAAATTTACCTAAATCAGACCGCAAAGCATTTCTGTCTGAACTTCCTGAAGAGAAGGAGATCAAACAAGAGCTGATCTCATTACTGGAGCTTGAAAAACCGTCAACAGAATATTTTGATACATTAACCCAAAAACTCATTGAACCCGCTCTCGATGAGTTAAGTGATCTTCCGCCCTACTCTGGTATAGTAAAGAATTATCGGCTAATAGATAAATTGGGACGCGGCGGTATGGGTACGGTATATATGGCTGAAAGGGATGATAACCTCTTCAATAACCGGGTAGCTGTAAAAATTCTCAGGCGGGGAATGGATACCGAAGATATACTGAATCGTTTCCGTAATGAGCGGCAAATCCTTGCCCGGCTTAATCATCCCAATATTACACACCTGTTGGACGGAGGCATTACAAGCGACGGACGGCCGTATTTTGTAATGGAATATGTTGAAGGTATACCGATTACACAATACTGCGACAAGAAAAAACTCTCTCCTTTGCAGCGCCTTCACCTTTTTATTCAAATATGTGATGCTCTTGAATACGCCCATCAGAACCTTGTTATTCACAGAGATTTAAAGCCAGAAAACATCCTGGTTACCCCGCAGGGTAATGTAAAATTACTCGATTTTGGAATTGCCAAATTGCTGGACCCCAAACATTCCAGACCATATACCCTTCCCGGAAAGGGTAATAACATAATGACACCCGAATATGCAAGTCCGGAGCAAATTTGTGGCAAACCGATGAATACCTCAAGTGATATTTATCAGCTTGGATTGGTACTTTACTCGTTATTAAGCGGTCACAGCCCTCAAAAAACTGAAGGCTATTCACTTAAAGAGGCCGAACGAATCATTTTGGATAAAATTCCAGAAAAGCCTTCCCAAATAATATTAAAGTTATCACCCGAAAAACTGTTCGATATTTGCGAAAATCGATCCATCTCCCCTGCCCGGCTAAAATCATTTTTAAAAGGAGATATTGATACCATTATTCTAAGAGCAGTAAAAAAAAATCCCAAAGAGAGGTTCTCTACCGTAATGGAGTTAAAAGGGGATATTCTGCGCTTTAATAAGGGAGAACCCATTATTTCCCGCGGTGAGAACGTTGGATATAAACTCATTAAATTTACCAGGAGGAATCTTATCCCAATCTTTTTTGCCACACTTTTTCTAACCACATTGCTTTTGTTTGGTGCTTTTCATCACTTTTCAATAGCCGAACAAAGAAACCATGCACAACAGGAAGCAGCTAAAGCCGCTCATGTAACGGCATTTATGATGGACCTTTTTGAAGCAAATGATCCGGCACTATCTCAGGGTGATGAACTAACGGCAAGAGAACTCCTTGAAAAAGCTGAAACAAGAATTGCCTTGCTTGAAGGCCAGCCAGAAATTCAAGCAGAAATGTTTGATGTCACCGGGCAGATTTACAGACGCCTCGGTCTTTTTGATCGCTCGGAAGAGCTTCTCAATAATTCACTTGAATTACGAATTGAACTTTATGGCAGTGACCACCCCGAAACGATGACTGCTTTTGATCAGATTGGTCTTCTTTACAGTGATATGGGCCATTTCGAAGCGGCTGATTCACTTCACCGAAAAGTTCTTATGTCTCGAGAAAATACCCTGGCCTCAAATGATCCCGCTATCGCTGAAAGTTACAGTAACCTGGCGTACGTTGTCCGTCGGACCGGAAATATAAGCGAAGCGGAAAATATGTACCGGAAAAGCTTTGAGATTCGCCAAAAAACACTTGGAGCAGAGCATCCGCTAACTATAGAAAGTTTGAGTAGTCTTGGTGTTACCCTTTTAAATAAAGCACGATACATAGAATCTGAAGCAATTCTCAGCGATGTACTATACAGAAGGCGTGGATATTTAGGCAGTCATCATCCAGATTTGGCAATGAGTATCAACAACCTCGGAGCGGTATCTTTAAATCTTGGCAATTTTTCTAATGCAGAACAGCTATTTGAAGAATCTTACGAAATGAGAAAAAGTCTTTTTGGAGAGATGCATCCGAAAGTTGCGCTTGTACGGAATAATCTTGGTATAGCACAATTGGAGCAGAAAAATTATGAAATGGCTTCCTATCATTTTAAAAGTGCACTTCAAATCCGGAAGGAAATTCTTGGTGATCATAATGTAGCTGCTGCTATCAGCCGGTTTTGTCTTGGTGACTTGTATTGGCAAACGAACCGTTATGATGATGCATATTACATGCTCAGTAAGGCTTATGAGGTCTTTAAATCACAGCTCTCACCCGCACATTCATTTACAGCACGTACTCAAATGCTATTAGGGCTTACCCATTTGGGGCTCAGCAATTACGATGCAGCTTATGAATTTATGAGTAATGGTTTCGAAAAAGTAAAGGAAGTGCATAATGAGAATTCCCTGGAAATGGCGATAGCCCGGTGGCATTACGGAATCTATTTGAGCAAAACAGGAGAACACAACTCAGCAGAAGAATCGCTGCAAGCTTCGCTGCAAATTCTTCAGTTACTGGAAAATGGATCGACAGCCCGGCAAGAAAAAATCCGAATATATATTGAGCAAAACCGGCAGATCAGCAGTGATTTATAGTCCCTTTGATAAATATCTATAAATATTACAGATATTTTTTTTTAAAACATGTCCTTCTTATCCTTAAGCGATTTATAAAGCATCTCTCTTGCTCTGAAAATATGTGCTTTTACAGTTCCGAGTGGCAGATCTAACTGATCGGAAATTTCCTGATAGCTTCGTTCTTCAAGATGTCTCATTTCAATAACCTGTCTGTATTTTTCAGGCAAATTTATTATAGCCTCATGGATGATCGCCTTTCTCTCTTTTCGTATAATCGCACGGTCGGTTTCAGCCTCATCACTAATCTGGATCTCCATATCACCATCTTTCGTTTTTACTGGCTCATTAATGGAGGTAGTTTGAAGCTTCTTTTTCCGAAGATAATCTATCGTATGGTTTGTAGTGATTCGATATAACCAGGTTGAAAAGGCATAATTGGTATTGTAAGAACCAAGGTTATCAAAAGCTTTCATAAACGCCTCCTGTACAAGATCTTCAACCTGCTCATGGTTTTTTATCATTTTCAAAACATGGTAATAAAGCGGTTTTTGATATTTTTCCATCAAGCTTTTGAATGCTGTTTGATTCCCATTAATCGCTTGCCTTACAAACTTATCATCCTCAAGGCTACTTGAAGATGCATGTTCACGTACAGGATTTTTTTCTTTTGAATCTTCGGAACTGCTCATTTAAATCATTTTATTTTATAACAGAAATACATATTATGATTTATTGCTAACCTTAAAAACCTACTGCTTGCTTCTACAAAATATTGCAAGCAGCAATTTAAACCAAATAAGAGTAACATTATGAAAAGACTGATTAGCTTTCTGTTTGCAGCAATTCTAAGCGTATCGTTATATACAAATGCATCGGCTCAAATGTCAATTGGCGGGGGTGTCGTTTATGGATTTGATATTGAAGATATTGGCATTCAGGCCAGCGGAATGTATAAACTGAGCCCTGAAATGAGGCTTGGCGGCGATATTATTTATTGGCTGATTGGAGACGAAACCTTTTTTGGTGAAACCTGGTCAACAACATTTGTGGAAGTAAATGCCAATTTCAATTACATTTTTTATGATGAAAATGATCTGAGTATTTACGGACTTGGTACCCTGGGTATTCACTATGCCAGTTTCAGTTTTGATTATAGCTTTAATGGATTCGATGAATCCGGATCAGAATCTGACACTGAACTTGGCCTGGGTCTTGGAGTCGGCTTTGAGTACAATCTGGGAGGTGTTGTTTTATATTCAGAGCCCAGAATTTTCCTGAGTGGTTTTGATCAGTTTGCTCTTTCAGCAGGCCTGAGAATACCTTTCTAATCTAAAAACTAAAAATATAATTAAGTTTTTATTTAATAGGCGCACTTTAACAGGTGCGCCTTTTTTTTAAAAAGTAATAATTCCATGCCGGATTCCACCCGTTGAGACAATCAGTTCTTTTTTATTGCACCACTGCATAAACTCATCAAGAATCAAAATACCTGCCAGAATTATATCTTCCCTGCCGGTTAAAAAAGGTGGATATTGCTGTTCTATATTTGATGCAGAAATAGATGAAATTTCACCAATGAACTGAACAACATCATCTCTCTGTAATCGGAATCCATTTAATGCTTCGGCATCATAATCTTGTAAGCCTTTTTTTATAGCTGCTATGGAAGTTACCGTACCCGCCACACCAATCGCATCAAAATTGGAAAATGGAACTTTATGGGGGTATAGCAAACGTTGTACTTCATTTCTCAGCTTTTGGGTGCTTTCTGCATGGGGTGGATCTGTATCAAAAAATCTCTCAGTAAAACGCACACTTCCCATATCTATGGAAAAAGCGGTCCCCTGTATCAACCCAGCACCGTACGCAATTTCTGTGCTGCCGCCTCCAATATCCAAAATAACATTCTTGGTATTTTCACGGTCGTTCAGAACTGAAAGAGCCCCTTTAAAAGTGGTTTGAGCCTCCTCCTCACCACTTAAAAGCCTGACTTCCCAGCCTGTGGATTTTTTTACAATCCCGATGAATTCATCCCGGTTCGAAGCATCCCGGACTGCACTCGTGGCTGTAACAATTACCTCATCCAAAACCTCCGGATAGTAATTTTGCAAGAAGTCTTTGAAATCTGTTAAAACCTGCAGTACGCGCTCAATGCTCTCATGATGAAGATTCCTGCTGTTATCAACTGATTTTCCCAGGCGGGGAACTTCCTGTTTTTCATCAAGTACGCTGATGGACCCGGACTGAATTTCTGCCACAAGAAGTAATACAGAATTTGTGCCAATATCGATCGAAGCGCGTTTCATTCCAATGTTTTCTCGAGTTGAAATAGGATCCACTCTTCTTCCTGCCGGATATCAAGTATATGAACCGGCTCTTCCTGAAGTGCCTCACGCAGTACTGGTTCGTCACTATCCAGTAAACCCGAAAGACAGATGATACCTCCGGGATCTGTGTGATGAACCAAATCCGGAATATATTCCAAAATCACGTTCCGATTGATGTTGGCTGCGACCAGGTCAAATTGTTCATAAGACTGAATCTGTTCAAAACCGCCAAAACGAATTTCAAATGAGTACTCAACTCCATTGATGAGTGCGTTTTCGTACGCATTTTGATGACTCCATGTGTCAATATCAAACCCCACCGCTTGTTTTGCACCCAGTTTTATAGCGGCTATAGCAAGAATTCCGGTTCCGGTTCCTGCATCAAGTACTTTTTTTTGGTTGAAATCGATCTCAGAAAACTGACGAAGCATCAGCCGGGTCGTAGCGTGATACCCGGTTCCAAATGCCATTTTTGGATCGATTTCAAGCAGAATTTCACCTTCACCTGGTTTTTCATCAGACCAGGTTGGCTTAACAAGAAACCTCCCGATTCGCTGAGGCTGTATTGTCTGCTCCCAGCTTTCATTCCAGTTTTCTTCTTCTACATCGGTTTCCTCAATAAATGCGGCTTCGGGAAGAACTAACAAAAGCTTTTCAATGAGCTCACGATTTGAATCATTAAACCGAGAACTTTCAACATAAGCGATGAGTTTATCATCGAACTGCTCAAAGCCGTAAAAATCCATGTCCATCAGTTCAGCAATCAGCAGTTCCTGGCTTTCATCGGGTATTTCAAAAGTGAGTTTCAGGTATTTCATATATGCAGGCTGTTCAACCTCTCAGGTTTTTAATAAAATACATAGTAGTGCGCAATTATCAGCAACTGTTGCTCACTTTGCATTTTTTCTTAATTGGGAATCCGGTTATAGATAAGTTCCAGAAGAACATCCCCTACAGCCTGAAGAACGTCCTGATCAATAATATCGATGTCATCGTCATGTGTGTGCCAGTATGGCGGAAACCTGACTTGTCCTGTCGGGCCGATGCTGTGATGAATAATATTGATCATCGGAATTCCTGTTTTTTGGTTGACAATCATATGATCATCGGCAATCCTCCCTCCTCTTTCATCAACAAAAAGATAGCCATGTCCAAATTCTTCAGCAATTGACCAAACCTCATCCACAAGTCTGGGTGCATACTGCATTGAGTATCCCTCCTTCAGAAAGGTTGCGTTTTGACCGCCAACCATATCCAATAAAATACCGAAACGGGGGCTGTATCCCGGAACTGGAGGATTGTTACTCCAATAGCGGGATCCCAGAAAATAGTTATCCAGATCTTCGGGTACTCCGTAATCTTCCCCGTCAAACAGGATAATATCCACCCCGATAGGCAGTTCATTTTCGGCAAAAATATTTGCCAGTTCCATAAGCACAGCCACACCGCTGGCGCCATCGTCAGCACCGGGAATGGGTGAATCGGGGTCGTTCGGGTCTTCTTCCGCTCTTGGCCTGGTATCCCAGTGAGCAGCAAGCAGTATACGATCACTGTGTTCTGTCCCGAAAGCGGCAACCAGGTTATACAGATTTAATGTATCTCCATATACCTCAGTTTCAAAAGATTGAATATATACCGCGCGGTTTCCAGCCTTTTCACGAAAATGATCGTTAAAATACTGTATAGCCTGTTGGTGCCCCTCGGAGTTAGGAACTCTTGGCCCGAAATTGAGTTGTTCCCCGATGTATTGATAAGCATTGTCTGAAGAGAATAGAGGCACTTCCCTGCCCTGTTCGCTGAATCTCATATCGGGATCTGGGCCACAGCTATATATAGCCAGCAGTAAGAAAAAAAAGCAGAACAGTATTCTGTATGGTTTCATCAAAAAAAAGGTCAGGTACAGGTTTTCCTGTATTGAATAAGATTCAGAGTAAAGATAATCATTCTTTTACTCTTCTGACCGATGAACCAGAGTAGCTGAAGATTGATGAACAGGAAAAATTATAGTATCCAGTATATTCACATGAGCAGGACGGTTGGCCACAAAGAGTACAATTTCTGCAACGTCTTCGGCGGTGAGTGGTTTAAGGTTTTCGTATACTTTTTCTGCTTCCTCTTTATCGCCGTGGAAACGAACCTCACTGAACTCCGTATCCACCATCCCTGGTGAAACAGCGCTTACACGTATATTGGTTCCTGTGAGGTCCATTTTTGCTCCCTGTGTGATCGCTTTTACCGCGTGTTTGGTTCCGCAGTATACCGATCCGCCAGGGTAAGCCTCATATCCTGCAATAGAACCGATATTGATGATATGTCCCTCATTTCGTTCTCGCATTTTCTCAGAGACAAAACGAGTCATAGAAAGAAGCCCTTTAATGTTTGTATCAATCATTTTATCCCAGTCTTCAAAATCAGCCTGGTCAATGGTATCGAGTCCGGATGCAAGGCCTGCATTATTTAGCAGAACATCCACAGGATTTTCGAGTGATTCAACACATTTACGGCACTCTTCACGGTCTCTGACATCAAAGCTTCGGGTATGAACTTCAGAAGAAAAGCGTTCATTAAGGCTTTTTTTGAGTTTCAGCAAACGTCCTTCTCTTCTTCCGGTTATTACAAGATTTGCACCGGCCTCAGCAAATAGTTCTGCGGAGGCTTTGCCAATACCGGAAGTGGCTCCGGTCACAAGTATCCATTTATTTTTCAGTCGGTTTGTGGTCATAGTTACGCTTCGGTTTGTAGGGATTCTGTACGTTTGGCAGCACGCAGAATGTCTGTCTCCCTGAAGGCATTTCCCAAAAACTGTATTCCCACAGGAAGGCCATTCGAATGTGTACCGGCTGGAACACTGATTCCGCAGATACCTGCAAGATTTGCCGAAATAGTGTACACATCGTTCAAATACATCTGCAGCGGATCGTTCAGGTTTTCACCAAGTTTGAATGCGGTTGTAGGCGCGGTTGGCGATACGATTACATTCACTTTTTCAAAGGCTTCCTCAAAATCCTGTTTGATAAGCCGCCTTACCTTTTGTGCTTTGGCGTAGTAAGCGTCGTAGTATCCTGCACTCAGTACGTATGTTCCAAGTAAAATCCGTCGTTTTACTTCTGTTCCGAAACCCTCGGTACGGGATTTTTTATAGAGCCGGATCAGCGGTGAATCGATACTGTTGAATGCTTCTTCAAAATCAGCCGTTGAAGCGCCTTTCAGGTCTTTTTGAATGGCGGCACGTTCTGCACCTAATTCCTCTTCAATCTTGCTGAAATCGGCCCGGTGGCCATATCGAACGCCGTCATACCGGGCGAGATTGCTGGAGGCCTCAGCGGTGGCAAGAATGTAGTATGTCGCAATTCCATATTTCATGTGAGGCAAAGTAACCGGCACCAGCTCTATATTATTTTCTTTTTCGAGGTCAGATAGCCGGTTTTCTATCATGGTACGGATTTCATCATCCAAACCTTCGCCGAAATACTCTTTAGGGACGCCCACTTTCAGTTTGTCCGATGGCTCGGAAATAGCACCGAGATAATCATCTACCTTCACATCAGCACATGAATTGTCCATCTCGTCGGGTCCGGCAATGGCTTGAAGCATTAGTGCGGCATCGGATACATTTTTAGAAAACGGACCGATACAATCGAACGATGATGCGTATGCCACCAAGCCGTATCTTGAGACTCTGCTATAGGTGGGTTTGAGTCCCACTACACCGCAGTAGGAGGCCGGCTGACGGATAGAACCGCCTGTATCGGACCCCAGTGTTACATCACACATATCAGCTGCTACAGCCGCAGCACTTCCGCCGCTTGAACCACCGGTAACGTGCTCTGTGTTGACCGGGTTTTTGGAGGCTCCGTATATGGAGTTCTCTGTGGAAGAGCCCATCGCGAATTCATCCATATTGGTTCGGCCGATGAGCAGTGCGTCTTCTTGCTTCAGCTTAGTGATGACAGTGGCATCGTACACACTTTCGAAATTGTGAAGGATGTGGCTTGCGCAGGTCACTTTTTTTCCCTTTTCACAAATCACATCCTTAATGCCAACTACAGCTCCCGCCAGTTTCCCGGCGGGTCCATCCTCTATTTTTT
>SL_3KL_010_SEDDRAFT_10000707_pt1 | contig 28677 bp, 27 predicted proteins | sample SodLakKL_010_SED_2_FD_10381 | JGI IMG/M metagenome (IMG submission 10381)
TAAAAACCGCCGGTAGTGCCGTGTTAATGGATGATGTGCTTGAAGAACTGGAACTGGTCCTTATCGTTGCTGCTCTTTTGGTTTACCTGGTTATGGCAGCCCAGTTTGAATCATTACTACACCCCTTTATAATTATCTGTACCCTGCCCCTGGCTTATGCCGGCTCAGTAATTGCCCTGATGGTTACCGGTAACAGCATTAGTGTGCCGGCCTTGATTGGTTTGATTGTTTTATCCGGAATCCTGGTTAATGACGGCATTATTATGGTTGATTACATCAACCAGCAAAGAAGATTGCATGGCCTTAAGCTTAGTGAAGCGATTATCGAAGGAGCAGCCGCCCGTTTACGCCCGATCCTGATGACCACGGCTACAACAGCACTGGGGTTATTGCCGCTGGCCATGGGTTTTGGTGAAGGGGCACAGCTGCAGGCTCCGATGGCTATTGCCATCATCGGAGGACAGTTTACTGGAACCATATTACTTCTTCTCGCTGTTCCTTCCATTTACAGGGTAGTAACCCGGGAAACAGGTAGTCAGCAAGAGTTTAGTGATTCCAGGGCTAATTCAGGGTCTCTTTCTCCGGCAGAAAATAAGATTAAGCCAACTACCACTTCAGGCTCTGAGTATAATAACGGCAGACCCGGAGAGAGACGATTAGTCCAGAAAGATAAACCTTTATTTATGATCGTAGTGCGTATGGTTGTTGTTCTTATCCTGATGGTTCTGATCTTAATTCTTTTTAATTTGTCAGGACAGGAACCGTTCATGTTAATTCGTTAAAGTATTGCTCTTTAAAGACTTACCGACTGTTTCATGATTTTAAAATTATAAAATCCTAAAAAGATGGTATGAAAGGAGTTAATACTGATGCCGGTGGTAAACAATGGAAAGAAAGCTGGGGAAAACAAAAGGGAGCAAATTCTGCTTGCAGCTGTGGAAAAGTTCTTAGAAAAAGACTTTTACCAGGTAACTATTACTGAAATTGCTGAACAGGCGGAAGTAGGTAAGGGAACTGTTTATGAGTACTTTTCCAGCAAGGAAGAACTTTTTAAGGAGAGTTTTTCATACTGTGCTGAATTATACCTTCAAACATTCCATAATCACCTTTCAGATGTTTTGTCGGCCAGGCGAACCATGGAGGATATTCTTAAAACACATCTTGAACTGCTTAAAGATAACCGCAAAAATCTACATCTTTTGTTTAATGAACGGCCGCAGGGTTTTCAGGAATTACAAACATGGATCATAGAGAGACGCCAGGAGCTCTTAGATGGCATTACCGATCTAATGCGCAAGGGAATCCAGTTAAAAGAAATCCGCCCCGATATCGATATTGAAATGGCCGGCCGGCTTTTCCTTGCCCTTAACTACGTAGTTGTAGGCGGCATGGTCATTATCGACAATATTGAAATAGAAGAGAAACGTATAAAAGAGCTTGTTGATATTTTCTGGTACGGTATCAGTAATCACCGGTCAGAAGGAGAGATTGATTCTTGAGAATATCTTTACTAGACTGACTTAGACAAAAAAGAATGTGGTGGGGTGCACCACATTCTAAAGCCTGTCCTGTTTTTTGACCTATTTTTATGTCGACCTAATTAAGGGCACTGCCGATTTCCCGGCCGTAAGCGTTGGCAGCAACTTTTGCCTCTTCATCCGGATTCCACAGCATCTTAAGCCCATCCTGGTTAATTAATTCGAAACCCGCCTCTTTAAGCAGCTCGTTAACGAGCTTCACCGATTCGCCGCTCCATCCATAACAGCCAAAGGCCCCTGCTTTTTTCTGCTGGAAGTTCAAACCATTAGCCATATCCAAAATGGCGGCAATAGAATGAAGTATCCCTTTGTTAATAGTCGGAGATCCAACCACGATTCCTTTTGACTTGAATATTTCTTTAATGATATCGTTGGTATCTGAACGGGCAGCATTATACAGCTTGATGGTTATAGTTTTGTTTGTTTCCTTGATTCCTGAGGCAATAGCCTCAGCGGCCCGCCTGGTTCCATTCCACATGGTGTCATAAACTATGGTTACCTGGTTTTCCTGGTAATCTCCGGACCATTCCATGTACTTGTTGACAATTTGCATTGGATTATTACGCCAGATAACCCCGTGGCTGGGGCAGATTATATCGACTGGCAGTTCCAGGCCCACAACCTCTTTTATTTTGGCGGCGACCAGTTTACTGAAAGGAGTTAATATGTTGGCATAATACTTGATTGCTTCTTCGTATAACTCGTTTTGGTCTACCAGGTCGTTAAACATGTGCTCCGAGGCATAATGCTGGCCAAAGGCATCGTTGGGAAACAATATGTTGTCTTCAGTTAGGTAGCAAAACATACTGTCCGGCCAGTGCAGCATCTTTGCCTCGATAAAAATCAGCTCTTTAGAGCCGAGGTCCAGTTTGTCCCCGGTTTTCACCGGCTGGAAGTTCCAATCCTCGTGGTATTGTCCCTGAAGCGATTTTACACCGGCCCTGCTACAGTAAACCGGGGTGCCCGGTATTTCGCGAAGCAGCTCCGGCAGGGCACCGCTGTGGTCTGTTTCACCATGGTTGGCTACGATGCAGTCGATATCGTTTAAATCGATTTCTTTCTTTAAATTTTTTACAAACTCATGCGCAAAAGGTCCCCAGACAGTATCGATTAATACAGTTTTCTCTTCACCCCGGACCAGGTAAGAGTTGTAAGTGCTGCCCCTGTGGGTGCTCAATTCTTCACCGTGAAATTTGCGCAGTTCCCAGTCTATTTTGCCAACCCAGGTTACATTGTTGTTGACTTTAAATGACATTTTAACAACCTCCCTTTTTAAGAACGAATCATGATCAACATCATTTTAAAAGGCTCATTAGCCTTTACAGCATGCGGTTGGTCAGCCGGCATGATGATCATTTCACCTTCCTGTAGCTTATGTGATTTTCCGGAAATAATTATTTCACCGCATCCATCGAGAACACATACCATGGCGTCAAAAGGTGCCGTATGTTCGCTTAAGCCCTGGCCGCGATCAAAAGCGAAAATGGTTACATTTCCACTTTCTTTTTTCATTATTTCTTTACTTACAATCGACCCTTCCTGGTAATCAGCCAGTGTTTTTAAGCTGACTGCATTTGTCGTTAACCTGGTTTTATCCATGTGCTCGCCTCCCTTTATAGGTCATGTTTAATTTATAACCATAGCAGTTATGTATATTTTATCATACAAACTGATTGGAAACAATAACTGTTAAGAATTTTATCAGGGCTTTTTTACGGCTTTTTTAAATACCCGGGAACCGGTTTATGAAGGAGTTATCGATAATTTGTCAAAGTAAATAAATATAAGCGAAAAAATTGATCGGGAGTGTTTACTGATGAAAAACCGTAAAAAAATCTTTATAATTTCTTTAATTGTTATTTCGGTTATTGCGGTTATCGCCTTGCCTTATCTTGGTGATACCCGGCCGGGTAGAGCCCCCAAACGGGTTGATGAAGACCGGGTGGTGGTCATCAAGCTGACCGGTGCTATCCAGGAATCAGTGGGTGGATTCTTTGCCGGGGGTATAGCTCCCGACCAGGTCTATCACCAGCTGCAGTTAGCAGCCGAGGACCAAAATATCAAGGGAGTTGTATTAAGGATAGAAAGCCCGGGAGGCTCGATTGCCGCTTCTCAGAGCATTGCTGCCATGGTCAGGGAATTTGAAAAACCGATCGTGGTTTCCATGGCCGATATGGCTGTTTCGGGCGGCTACTATATTTCCGCCCCGGCCCAGGGAATTGTTGCTCATCCGGGAACAATGACCGGTTCAATCGGTGTGATCAGCACTTTCATGGACATGGAAGGACTATATGAAATGCTGGGCATTGAAGTAGAAATAATCAAATCTGGTGAACACAAGGATATGTTCAGCCGAAGCCTGACCGAGGAAGAACGCAAACTCATGCAGGATCTTTCCGATGAAGCCTATAAACAGTTTATTGCCGAGGTAGCAGAAGGCAGGGGTATGGATGTGGCAGAGGTGCGCCGGGCAGCGACTGGAGAAATATTCCTGGGAAGCCAGGCCTTGGAATTAGGACTGATCGACCGGCTGGGTGGAATTGATGAAGCGATTGAATACCTGGCAGAAATGAATGATCTTGAAAAACCGGTACGCTATGAGTTTCCACCTCCGTCCATGTTTGATCAGCTTTTCGGTTATGGATACAGTGTTCTTGTTACAATAGAAAAAGCTTTTACTGATCCCAGGGTTATCCTGCTTGAAAAACTGCGTGATGGTGTTCCGCCCGATATCCGCTACCAGGTCAGGTAAGAGTTTTAAGAATTAAGGCAGTTTTATCTAGCCAAAACCTGCTTATACGACTTGATATTTAAGGCCAGCTTTTAAAGAATTTAAAAGAGATAGGAGATTGCAATATGAGTGACAGAATTATTGACTGGTTGTTTGGGGTTATGGCCCGCCCGGTTAGTACTTTGAATGAAATTGCCCGGGAAAAACCGGTTGGTTGGGCTTTGCTGGTTTATCTGGGAGTTACCATTCTGGTTTTACTGGCCAGCATATATGGTGATGAAAGCTATAGGATGGTGGAAGAATCACTGCTTGAGTTAGGCTTATACCTGCCAATCTCAGGACTGGTAATCGGGGTATTGATATTTGCGGTGGCAGCATTATTTGCATCTGCCGGCATTTTACATCTTCTGGCCAGATTGTTTGGAGGAACCGGTGGTTACTGGAACCTATTTTCTGCTTACGGGTTTACTGATTTTCCGATGATCATCAGTGCCCCGGTAACTCTTTTCGCTGCTTATCTTGGTACGGTGGGCAGTATTTTAAGTGCCTTAATTGCTTTTGGCCTTTCAGTATGGGTTATAGTTTTGCAGGTAATTGCCGTACGGGAAAGTCATAACCTTTCTACCGGGGCAAGTATAGGGGCATATGTGATCTATTTTGTTGTTCTTGCAGCAATTATTTTGGCGATTGTTGCTGCATTTGTGGTAGCACTGATTATGGCTGTTTAAATCCCGGGTCTACCGCAAAGAGGGTTTAGAAACAGATTTTCTGGACAGGGCAGTGCTCGATAAAAGGTTAATGATCATGATTATTATCATCGGGCAGCATCAGCTCATCAAGCGGTTTTAATGCTTCAACCACCCAGTTAAAGCCGCCTTCAAGGCTGGCCCGGTAGGCTGCGGGAGCAGCTTCGGCCATCATCTGACGCACTATTTCCCGGGCTGCCTCGTGGTCTCCGTTATGCTGGGCGTTTCTGGCTTCCAGCAGGGCCCGGTGGATCTTTTTCTTTAAAGCTTTCTTTTCCCGTGATTCAGAAGGCTGCCTGTCATTGGATTTTTTCAAGATCCCTGGCCGGCTGTACCATGAGGATGTCCGATTATCCGGCATACACCCATAACAGCCGTTCACCTCTCTTGATATTTTAACTTGTAGTTTAATTATAACTCCCATGGACGAAGAGGACAATGACAGCTGGTGTAAAGGGTAAGCAAAGCAGCAGGTTACTTTTTTAAAAAAGAATAGAAGTATCCAATGATTAAGGAGTGAAAAAAGTTAAACGTAAAGATAAAGAAAAAGATAAGGATGATCGCAATCTCGATCTGATTGAAGAGATCAACCGTAAATATGAAGAAGAAAATGAACTTGATCTGGATCATGCTGCCTTATCCAGGTCCCGGCGCTTGATTAGGGGATCGGTCGCCCTTGTCCTGGCTTTGATTTTCCTTTTTACTGTGACTGGCCGGTGGTTATTTGTTTTTGCCGGTCCATCACTGGCATTTCTTCAGGAATCCTGGGCTTTGTCTGATGATCCGATGGTCCAGGAATCAAGACAGGCTGTAGTCGGGCTTTACGTCAATTCTATTTCAAGGGGGCCGGGAGGTCAAAGGCGTGGCAGTGGTTTTAACATAGCCACCGAAGGACTGGTTGTTACCAACCGCCACCTGGTTGAAGATGCTGCATTGATCAGGGTTACTTTTTCCGGCCGGGGCGCTTTCATTGCTGAAGATTGGTATGTGTCTGAACATGTTGATCTGGCAGTAATAAAAATCGATGGAGAAGATCTGCCGGATGTGCAGTTGTCTGAACAGCCGGCCCAGCCCGGCGATGAACTGCTGGTAATCGGTAATCCTCTCCAGTTTTCGCGGGTTGCCAATAAGGGGCAAATGATCGGATACTCGGAGCATCCTACCGGACATAGAGTACCATACCTGGTGATCCAGGCCGCAATTTATCCCGGCAGCAGCGGAAGCCCGCTTTTCAATGATCAGGGTGAGGTTGTGGGGGTGATTTTTGCCACCCTGCGCAGCAGTGATCCTTCAGAGGTAAAGGGATTGGCTGTTGATGTCAGAGAGATAGAAATTTTACTGGAGAAGATATCTGCAGATTGATGCTGACTTTATGAAGTAATGCCGGTCCAATTTACTGCCTCAAAAAGCGGAAATATTCCAGTACAGTTTGTGCAATTCAACCCATGGATTTTACCTGCAAGCATACAGGCATTTAAAAAAATCCCGGGCTTTAATCATTCAGCCCGGCAGTTTTTATGCGGCTTTTGGTTTAGGTCGCGGCCTGGTATAGCGATTTATAAGGGGAACTAGTAAGTTCATACCGATAATGGCAAAAGTGGTTCCCTCGGGAAGCCACCCCCACAGGCGCATGGCCATGATGATTAAGCCGACTCCGAAACCGAATATATAGCGTCCGATCTGAGTTTTTGGTGAACTGACCGGGTCGGTGGCCATGAAAAATGCACCCAGGAGCAGGCTTCCGGAAAACAGGTGAAACAGAATATTCTGGCCGGTCAACAGGCAAATGATCATAACTGCAGCCAGGCAGCTAACTGGAATACGCCAGTTTGCAAAACGGTTATAGATTAGCCAGGCTGCTCCGATTAAAAGCAGAAGGGCCGAAGTTTCTCCCAGGCTCCCCGGTATGGTCCCTAAGAAAAGATCCTGCAAGGGGGTTAATGTTCCAGCACTGCTTAAAATCTGCAGTGGAGTGGCTGTGGCCACACCATCTACCGGTGTTAACCAGGGATTCATAGTACCCGGAAAAGCATAGATAATAAACAGGCGGCCAAAAAGAGCGGGGTTGAAAATATTTTTTCCGTAACCGCCGAAGAGTTGTTTGCCGATTACAATTCCAAAAACCGCACCGACTGCCACCACATAAAGTGGCAGTGAAGGCGAGACGGTCAGGGCCAGCAGCAGACCGGTTACTACGGCGCTTAAGTCTTTTATCTTGATTGGTTTCTTTGTTAAGTACTGGTACAGGGCTTCTGAAGCTGTCGCAGCAGCCACGCTAACCAAAATTAAGAGCACCGCATTAAGGCGGAAAGAATATACGGCAAAAATTGTAACCGGCGCCAGGGCAATGAGCATTCCTTTCATCATCTTCATTCCGATTCCTCCTCCTTTACATAGCAACATTATAGAACAAAATGTTGAATGCAATCAAGAAAGATTCAGGCAGTCAACAATTTTCTGCAGCCTGGCAGGATTTGGATTTGCATTGACGAATATATAAGGGGCTGAGATTACCGTATCATTGTTGTAAACTTGACCGGACAGGGAGGAAGAAACAATTCCAGATCACAGCAGTCTCGAAAAAATTTTTGACCGTTACAACTTTACAGATTACCGCTGGATAAAAGCATCTCAAATAATAGTGTCCCACTGGGTGCGCTTCAAGTGCACCTTTGGCTGCAGCAGCTACGGGAAAAAAGGCTCTTGTCCACCGCAGGTGCCGTCTGTTGAAGAATGCCGTGCTTTTTTTAAGGAATACAGTGATGTAGTGATTTTTCATATCACCGGGAAAATGGCCCGCCCTGAAGACCGGGTGCCCTGGAGTAAAGAGATCTGCCGGGAATTGCTAAAAATAGAAAGAGAAGTCTTTTGGTCCGGCTACCATAAAGCTTTCATGCTTTTCATGGATGAATGCCGACTTTGTGAGAATTGCAGTGGAGAAAGAGAGTCCTGCCTTAACAAGGAAGACTCCCGTCCCGGTCCGGAATCCCTGGCTGTTGATGTGTTTTCCACGGTCCGCAGTGTCGGTTATCCCATCGAGGTGCTGCACAGCTATGACCAGGAAATGAACCGCTACGCTTTCCTGATGGTCGAATAACCAGGATATCCTTTGAGTGGAAGAGTAAATAAACAGCGACTGTTTGCCTGGATCATCTTTTTAACCTTTATTTATTTTGAGAGAAAAGCCCCTCAACCGGTTTAACCTGTTGAAGGGCTTTTTTTGTTGATTGATTTGCATATTAGTGCTTTACCCGGCTTCGGGGGTAAAAGTTCTGGCGGCAAGTTCCTTGTCAAGCATTAAGATGCCATGGCCTTTTTCGCCCACCCGCTGGACTTTGCTTAAAAGCTTGCTCATACTGGCTTCTTCTTCAACCTGTTCATCGATGAACCACTGCAAAAAGCTGATGCTGGGGTAGTGTTTATCTTCCTGAGCCTGGGCCATAAGATCATTAATCAGGCTGCTGACCAGTTTTTCATGCTCAAGGGCGAGAGTGAAAATTTCTTCAGTTGATTTGAAGTCGCGCTTCGGATCTTTAAAACCGGTAATAATTGCCTCTTGTCCCTGGTCGTTGATAAAATCAAAGAACTTCATGGCGTGAGAACGTTCTTCCTCGGCCTGGACAATGAAAAAATTGGCAAAACCGTCGAGATCTTCTTTTGTAAAATAAGCAGCCATGGCCAGGTAATAATGGGCAGAATAGAATTCATGAGTGATCTGCTCGTTTAGCTTGGACAGTAATTTTTCAGATAGCATTGGATTTCCTCCTTTAAGTTTATATTATATTATATCATATTATTATAATTATCATATATGTTGACTGACAGATTCAAATTATCCGTTACAATTTTTTTCGGCATGGTCATCTTCAACTGCCCCAGAAGCCGGGAATATTTTTGACTATTGCAGCTGCTAAAAAATGACCAAAACCAAGGCCCAGTAATAATCCTAACAGGTTCTGGGTGTAATAAAGGGCCAGGTATACAGCTGCTGCCATTACGGCAATGTAAATAATTGGATGAACCCAGTCTGGCATGGCACCGTTCAATCCTTTCAGAAAAACCTTGTTCCTGTTCATGATACTCTTATAAATAGGTGCTGTCCAGCCTGCCCTGGCACAACTTATTTAAGGAAAGACTGTTTATGTAAGTAAATTTTAAAGGATTATTTCGGGACCCTGCCAAAAAAGAATTGTCAGGCAAAAGATCTGCCTGACAACCTGTTTTTTTATTAAATATCGTAACCTTATGTAACCTGTTTAGATTTTTTCTATGTTTACGGCACATACTTTTAATTCCGGAATGCCGGAAACGGGATCCAGTTCGGTACTGGTCAGCTGGTTGGCACAGGTTTCGGCAAAATGGAAGGTCATAAAAACCGTGCCTTCCTTTAAATCTGAAACCGGGGTTACTCCGGCTGTAACCTCACCACGCCGGGAAGTAATGCGCACCCTGTCGTTTTCGACAAGTTCCAGTCGTTCGGCGTCCTGTTTGCTGATCATAACCCTTTCCGTATCATAGAGTTCGCTCAAGCCATTTGAACGGCGGGTCATTGTGCCGGTATGATAATGGTAGAGCGACCTTCCGGTGGTCAGGATCAGGGGATAATCTTCATCCGGGTTTTCCTGGGGTGGTTTGTATTTCACCGCTTTAAACAGGGCTTTGCCATTTTCGCGCAGGAATTTCTCGCCATAAAGTATTGGTGTCCCGGGGTGGTTTTCATCCGGGCAGGGCCAGCTGATTCCGCCTTTTTCAAGTCTTTCGTAGGTGATCCCTTTCCACTTTGGGTTGAGATCGGTAATTTCTTTCATTGCCTCGCCGGGATCAGAGAATTGGAAACCCTTGAGGCCTAACCTTTGACCCAAATCACAGAAAATATCAAAATCGCTTCTGGCTATACCGGGAGCATTAATTGCTTTTCGGTTCCGCTGGATCCGTCTTTCGGTATTGACAAAAGTGCCTTCTTTTTCGGCAAATGATGCTGCCGGGAGGACAACATCGGCAAATTCAGCTGTTTCGGTGAAAAAGAGGTCCTGAACTACAACCAGTTCCAGCTTACCTAAGGCATTTGTGATCTTACAGATATCCGGTTCGCTTACCGCCGGGTTTTCACCCATTATGTATAAACCTTTAATATCTCCATCAAGAGCGGCAGTGAACATCTTGGTCATCTGCATCCCCGGCTTGTCCGGTATCTCTGCACCGTAAGCTTCCGAAAACTTTTTATTTGCTTCCGGCGAGCTGACCGGTTGGTAGCCGGGAAAAACATTGGGCAGTGCGCCCACATCACAGGCTCCCTGAACGTTGTTCTGACCGCGCAGCGGATTAACGCCTGCGCCCCGCTTGCCCAGGTTTCCGGTAAGGGTGGCCAGACCGGCCAGTGCCAGCACGTTATCAGTACCGCTTGAATGCTGGGTAATGCCCATGGTGTAGAGTATAGCTGCCGGATCGCTTTGGGCATAAAGCCTTGCTGCTTCGACAATTTTCTCAGCCGGTACACCGGTAATGTTAGCCATTTCATTCACATCGACCTTACGGATCTCCTCGGCATAATCTTCAAATCCTTCAGTCCGTTCTTTGATAAATGTTTCGTCATAGAGTTTTTCATCTAAAATGACCTTGGCCATTCCCTGGATAAGAGCGGTGTTGGTTCCTGGACGCAGCTGCAAGAAGACATCGGCATTTTCGGCAATTTTTATCCGCCTGGGATCAGCCACAATCAGGCTCGCCCCGTTTTTAACCGCTCTGCGGATCCGGTAGCTGATTACCGGGTGGGTCTCTGTCGTATTGGAGCCAATGATAAAGAATGTTTTCGTTTCGGCTATATCATCAATACTGTTGGTCATTGCTCCGCCACCGAATACTGTAGCCAGACCGGCTACTGTTGGTGCGTGTCAGAGTCGGGCGCAGTGATCAATATTATTGGTGCCCATGCTGCGCATCAATTTTTGGAACAGGTAGTTTTCTTCAGTGGTGCAGCGGGCTGAGCTGATTGCAGCCAGGGCATCAGCGCCGTGTTTTGCTTTTATATCACTCATCTTGTCTGCTATAAAGTCCAGGGCTTCATCCCATGAAGTTTCCTCAAACTTACCGTTTTTCTTTACCAGGGGAGTGGTCAGACGGTCGGGGTGGTTGATAAAGTCGAATCCAAACCGTCCCTTAACACAGAGGTCGCCGCGGTTGACCGTGTTATCTTTGTTTCCGGTGACCTTGACTACTTTTTCGCCGCGCACACCCAGTTTAATACCGCAGCCTACCCCGCAGTAGGTGCAAACACTTTCTACCTCTCTTTCAGGAAATTCCGGTTCAGCCAGGAAAAGGGAGCCGGTCGGGCAGCGAACCAGGCATTCACCGCAGGACTCGCATTTCGAGTCTTTCAGTGGTTTGTCGCCCAAAACAGAAACCCTGGTGTGAAAACCCCGGAAGGCAAAATCAATGGCTTCTACTCCGTTGATTTCCTCACAGGTGCGGATACAGATGCCGCATAATATACATTTAGTGTGATCACGATGGAAGAAGGGGTTGCTGACGTCAACAGGCACTTCTTCTACCGATCGCCTGATACGTTTCATCCGCTCGGGATTAATGCCCACAAAGGCGCTGACCTCCTGCAGCTTACAGCTGTTATTCCGTGAACAGCTCTGGCAGTCCTGGTTGTGGCTGGCCAGGATCAGCTCGACATTAGTCAGGCGTAATTTGCGTACATCTTCAGTATCTGTTTTGACGACCATACCGTCTGTAACCGGTGCTCGGCAGGCAGTGACGATTTTACTGTCTGCATCGACCATGCAAACCCGGCAGCCGCCAAAGGTGGGAAGATCAGGGTGATAGCAGAGGGTAGGAATGTAGATCCCGGCTTTTTCTGCCGCTTCTAATACGGTTGTTCCCTTTTCGACTTCAATTTCTAAACCGTTGATGTTTAGTTTTAGCATCGATTAACCTTCCTTTCCGCTTACAGCAGCCAGTTTTTCTTTGCCGGTCAGACGCTCTACAGCGCTGAAACGCTCCGGGCATTCCGAGAAGCAGATCCCGCATTTGGTGCACTTGCTCTGATCTATCTTATGCGGCACTTTCTTCTCGCCGCTGATCGCCTCTACCGGGCAGGCCTTACGGCAGCGCCCGCAGGCGGAGCATTTTTCTTCATCAATCTGGAATATGATCAGGTTTTTGCAAACCAGGGCCGGACAGGCCTTGTCTTTAATGTGTGCTTCGTACTCATCTCTAAAATATTGGACCGTGCTCAAAACCGGGTTCGGCGCAGTCTGGCCCAACCCGCAGATGGAGCCCTTGATAATCGAATCGCCCAGTTCCAACAGGTGTTCGATATCTCCTTCGCGTCCGCGACCCTCGCAGATGTCGTTTAACACCTCGAGCATTTGCTGGGTACCCTGGCGGCAGGGAACACACTGTCCGCAGGATTCTTCGAAGGTAAAGTCAAGGAAGTAGCGGGCAACGTCGACCATGCAGGTTGATTCATCGATAACCACCATACCACCCGAGCCCATCATCGAACCGGCTTTGACCAGGGTATCGAAATCAACAGCCAGGTCCAGTTTATCTTCGGGCAGGCAGCCACCTGAGGGTCCGCCGGTTTGAACGGCCTTAAATTTTTTATCGTCTAATATACCGCCGCCGATTTCCCGGATGATTTTGCCCAGCTCAATGCCCATGGGCACTTCGATCAAACCGCTGCGTTTGATCTTGCCGGTCAGAGCAAAAACGGCTGTCCCCGGGCTGCCCTCGGTGCCGATGTTCTTGAACCAGTCAGCGCCATTGCTTAAGATCTGGGGTACAACTGAAAAAGTTTTTACATTGTTTAGCAGGGTCGGTTTACCCCACAAACCTTCCTCTGTAGTCCGTGGACGCGGCAGGGGTTTTGGCCAGCCCCGGTTACCTTCGATTGACATGACCAGGGCTGTAGACTCGCCGCAGACAAAAGCACCGGCGCCCTGGAAGATTTCCAAATCGAAACTAAAATCGCTGCCCAGGATATTATCCCCGAGCAGGTTTTTCTCTTTGGCCTGTTCAATTGCTTTACGCAGACGTTTAATGGCCAGCGGATACTCCGCGCGCACGTAAAAATAACCCTTGGATGAGCCGATGGCATAACCGGCGATAATCATACCCTCGATTACCGAGTGGGGATCACCTTCCAAAACCGAACGGTCCATGAAAGCTCCCGGGTCGCCCTCGTCGGCATTACAGATTACGTACTTCTGGTCTGCCTGCGGGCGCAGGCATGACTCCCACTTCCGACCGGTAGGAAATCCGGCGCCGCCGCGGCCGCGCAGTCCGGAATCTTTTAGGATATCAATAATTTCTTCCTGCTTTCTCCCGATAATCTCAGCCAGGCCCCTGTAGCCGCCATGAACGATATATTCATTAATATTTTCGGGGTCAATAATTCCGCAATTTTTTAAGATAACCCGCCTTTGGTTTTTGAAAACATCGCCGCTTTCAATGTGCTCAACATCATCGGGTCCGCCTTCGCCGAAATATCCGAGGGCCAGGTCGGGGCGGTGATCGTCATTGACCAGGTAGCTTTCCACGATCTCTTCTGCTGTTTCGGGGGTGACTCCATGATAAGAAATGCGGGGATGGCCCGGTTTGATTACATCAACCAGCACTTCGGCAAAACACATCCCGATACAGCCGACTTCTTTAACCACGGCGTCGATATTTTTCTCATCAAGCTTATTTTTAATGGTTTTTACCACCGATTGGGCTCCGGTAGCGTTACCGCAGGTGGCACAACCGATGTAGATATGGGGGGTGTTACTGTTCTCGGATTTTTCCCAGGCTTCCCGGGCTTCTTTTTCGATCTGATCAAACTTCTGGGTCACTTTGTTTTAGAACCTCCTTTGCCTCCTTCGATTCAACCCGCCCGAAAACATCGTCGTCAACCATAACCACGGGGGCAAGAGCGCATGAACCGACGCAGTTAACCCGCTCAAGGCTGAACTTGAAATCCTCGGTGGTTTCGCCGGACTTGATGCCCATTTCACGTTCCAGGGCCTCCATGACCAGCATGCCGCCCCGGACATGGCAGGCAGTACCGAGGCAAACTTTTACTGTCCGTTCACCGCGGGGACTGAAATAAAACTGTGAATAAAAAGTGGCGGTTCCGTAAACCTTGCTTTCCGGCATCCCGATCAGGTCGGCAATTTCGCGGATCGCTTCTTCTGGCAGGTAGCCGATTTCGTTTTGGACCGCCTGCAGCATGGGGATCACTTCGCTGCGTTTTCCTTCAAAAGCTGATAAAGCCTTACTGGTTTGTTCCTGCAATTCCTTCCCTCCATTCAAGAGAATTACTTTTTCAATAGTANTGTTCATCTTTAAAATCCAGTCTGTTGCAAACTATATATTTACTCATTTATATCCAAGTGAATATTTTCTCGATCCCCTCACAGAATTCCTGCCAGCTTCAATAAGAGTAAATATTCTAAAAAGGCGGTAAGCAGGGAGGAAGGGTCGGCAGGTAAGGTACGATTGTGCTGTTAGTTTGTACTGTCAGTAATTCATTTACAGCTTTTGATACAGGGGGTTAAAGCAGTAGAATTATACTATGGCAATCTCAATTACAGATTAGAGCAGCCACATAAAGACAAAAGGCAGGAAAAGTTTAATCGAGAGCAGGCGGCACAGGTGCAGCATGGATACTTTCAGGGGATCGCGGCCGTGTTTAATGGCCAGGATCGTCATCACTGTAAAACCGGCCGGGGCAGCTGCCAGGAAACTGGTTGGGAAATCCCAGCCTGTTATGCGGTAGATAAGCCAGGCCACACCGAAAGAACTGGCGAACATGACTGCGGTGGCGAGCAGAATTGGTATTAAAAAAGCGGCATTAGCCATAGTGGAGATTGTTTCTACTGTTATATTGTCAGCAATGTAAATCCCGATAAAAACCAGTAAAAAATAAAGCAGGCGCTGCGGAAGCTTACTGGTTGGTATGCCAAGTATTGAAGCGGTGGCAATAAATATGGTTGAACCAACCATCATGCCTGCGGGAACCCCCAGGCTTTGAAGCAGCAGGCCACCGCTGGCTGCCACCACCAGGGTTCTTAGAATCCGTTTCCATGATTCCCGCAGAAGCCTGAGGTAACCATGCAAAGATTCCCGGCTTAATACCTGGCTGATTTTAGCCTGGACTGGCAAGGCTTTTACCGGTGTTTGTTCTGTTTGACTGCTTTTATCCTGTTCGGCTGCTTTTTCAGAATCCTGATAATGATCTGCAGCAGTATAATTGCTTTTCCCATGTGCTCTTTTTTCTACTTTTTCAAGTATTATTGGAAAGATTGTCACCGTACCGAACATGCGAATCAGCTGCATTACCATTATTACAGCCACACTGGCATTCGAGGCCAGGGCGATAACCATAACTTCAGGCAGTCCTCCCATACTGGCAGAAAGCATGGCTGTATACAGGTCCATTACGGAGAAACGGGCCAGGAAAAATCCGATAACAAAAATAACCGACAGGGTCCAGAGGATAATAATTAAAGCTGAAACAGTCATCTGCCTTAATTCTTTCAACGCTGCTTTGTTCAGCATTGATCCGACAAAAATGCCGATGATGATCTGCACTGCCGGAAATATAAAGTCGGGTGAAGGTGGTAAACCTACCTGTAAGGCACGAAGGGTCCCGATTAAGATCATCGGACCAAGCACGTGGGCAGCGGGCAAATTAACCCTGGAAAATATAAACCAACCGCATAATCCAAGCCCGAAAAGAAGCAATGCCGCGACTATCTCTTGAAAAATCATGTCTTAATTATAGCATTAATAATAGATTAATGCAGGTTAAGAGCTGTCTGGTAGGAATGTTATATTTTACCAGGCCCTTAACTTATTCCTTTGCAGTCCCTGGATTATCATTACAGTGTGTTTAATTCCCCGGCTTCAGCTTGCATGTAATGGGCATGTGAAAGCATTATGAAAATATGATATAATTTAACCCGTCCGGTTTTAAACCAGCCGGCAGAGAGGCGGCTTTTTCGTTTAATGTTTCCCTTGCGTGACACAATCACCTATCACGGGACGATTATTGCCACTATTGGTTTGATCGTTTTAAACGGCTTCGTTTATTTTTATCAACTTTCCTTAGGTGTAGAGGTTTTCCCCGAGTTTTTTTATGCCGTGGGTTTCATACCGGCTGCTTTTTTTGAGAATCCTGCAGGAGAGTTCTGGACTATTTTTAGCAGCATGTTCGTGCATGGATCATTTTCACATTTACTTGGCAATATGTGGTTTATATGGGTTTTTGGCCCTGCCGTTGAAGGCCGGCTTGGGTTCAGGCGTTTTATGCTTTTATATCTGCTGTCCGGGATTGCCGCTGCCTTGATGCAGGGTTTTTTCATGCCGGACAGTACTATCCCAATGGTTGGTGCATCGGGGGCGGTATCCGGACTTCTCGGTGCTTACCTGATCTTGTTTCCACGGGCTCGTGTTTTGACCATTATTCCACCCTTATTTTTCTTTTTCTTTTGGCTGCCTGCCCCGATTTATCTTGGTTACTGGGCACTAATTCAATTTGTTTATGCCCTTTTTGAATTGCCAGGTGTTGCCTGGTGGGCCCATATTGGTGGTTTTATCCTTGGGCTGGTTCTAATTCTATTCATGCGTCCCAAACGGGTATACCGGGCCGATCCCTTCTGGGAGTGTTGGCGCGACTATTGTTAAAAAGTTTGTCATAGAATCAGGGGAGCCAGAAACCCCGTCTCCCTGGCATTAATGGGAGTAAGGAGGATTAGCAATGGAATTGTTATCACAGTTTTTTTGGTTGTTTATAATCTTAGTGGCCTTAACGCCCTATTTTCAGCAGCAGATGCTGCGTTCTGCACGCACGCGTAAAATGGTTGAACTCGAGCGGAAAAGGGGCAGCCGGGTGATTACCCTTATACACCGCCAGGAGGCTTTGAACCTGCTTGGTATTCCCCTGACCCGTTTTATTAACATTGAAGATTCCGAACAGGTTTTAACAGCCATACGTCTGACCGACAAGGATGTGCCTATTGATTTGATCCTCCACACTCCTGGCGGATTGGTTCTGGCGTCGGAACAGATAGCCGAGGCACTTCTGCGTCATCCGGGCAAGGTAACAGTATTTGTGCCTTATTATGCCATGTCTGGCGGGACCCTGGTGGCCATGGCTGCCGATGAACTGGTTATGGATGAAAACGCCGTTCTCGGTCCACTGGATCCCCAGCTGGGCCAGTACCCGGCTGCATCGTTGATCAAGGTGATGGAGTCAAAAGAGATGAAAGATATCGATGATCAAACGGTTATTTTAGCTGATGTTGCCGCCAAATCCCTGCGCCAGATAAAGGTAACCGTCAAGGGTTTACTCAGTAAACACATGGATGAAGATCAGGCTGAAAAAACTGCCAATCTGCTTAGCCAGGGTACCTGGACCCACGACTACCCGATTGATGTCAAAGAAATTGCTGAAATGGGTCTTAATATTAACACTGATATGCCTGGCGAAATTTACAGCCTGATGAGCATGTTTCCACAACCGCGCACCGCCCGACCCAGTGTTGAATATAATCCCGGCCCTGTTTATCCTTCTCCTCAGAAGGATAAATAGCAGGCATTTATGCTGGTAGGCAAGTAAAGTATACCGGGTTGTCACAAACCAGGGCCGGTGGCAGCTTTAATTGCAGGAGGTATCAAGTTTTGTCTGACAAGATTGACCTGTCCAAAATTGAAAAGAAACTGGTGATCCGCCAGGTGGAAGAACGAGATATAGATGATATTGTCGAGCTAAGCAAGATTTGTTTTCCGAACATGGATCCCTGGACTAAAGAACAGCTAAAGAGCCATATTGTAATATTTCCCGAAGGACAGTTGTGTGTTGAATATGATGGCAGGATCATTGGGGCCTCTTCCAGCCTGATTATCGATTTCAATGAATACGAAGACCGGCATACTTATGATGAAATCACTGATGATGGCTATATTACCAACCACGATCCTGAAGGTATGCATCTGTACGGTATTTCGATCATGGTTCATCCCGACTTTCGCCGCTTGCATATTGGTTCCCGTATTTATGAGGCGCGTAAAGAACTGACCCGGCGCTTTAACCTGAAAAGTTTTCTTGTCGGAGGACGTATTCCCTACTATCATAAGTATGCCGACCAGATGTCGGCCAACGAATATGTAAGGCAGGTCATTCAACAAAAAATTTACGATCCTGTTCTTAGCTTTCAACTTGTAAGCGGTTTTAAGTTAAAATGGGTTAATCCCAATTATCTCGATGATGACCAGGCCTCCCGGAAATATGCTGTTTTACTTGAATGGAGCAACGTCGATTATTTGCCCGGTTCCAAGCGCCTTTACCTGCGTGCTTTCCCGGTTCGTATCTGTGCTGTGCAGTATATGCTTAAAAAAATTGATTCATTCGATGATTTTGCCAGCCAGTGTGAGTACTTTGTCGATGTGGCCGCCCTGGATAATTCCGACTTTGTTGTTTTCCCCGAAACATTTACCATCCAGCTGCTTTCTTTCCTGGATGAAACTATCCCCGGCAAACAGGTCCGCCGCCTTGCGGAATATACCGAAGACTATATTAAGCTATTTAGTATGCTGGCAGTTAAGTACAATGTTAACATCATCGGTGGTTCGCATTTTGTCGAGGAAAATGAGCTTCTCTACAATGTCAGTTTTTTATTTCATCGCGATGGCACCATCGACCGGCAGTATAAAATACACATTACTCCGGATGAACGAAAGTGGTGGGCTATCCAGCAGGGCAGTGAGCTGAATGTTTTCGATACCGACTGCGGGAAAGTTGCCATCCTGATTTGTTATGATACCCAGTTTCCTGAGCTCTGCCGCATGGCTGTCGATCGCGGTGCACGCATTATATTTACACCCTTTTGTACTGATGACCGCCAGGGCTACCTGCGCGTGCGTTACTGTGCCCAGGCCCGTGCTATCGAAAACGAAGTATATACCGTTATCTCCGGTACAGTAGGTAACCTGACCCACGTACTGCGCAGTGATACCATGTATGCCCAGTCGGGTATATTTTCTCCCTCGGATTTCCCCTTTTCCCGTGATGGTATTGTCGGTGAATGCAGCGCTAATATAGAAACCGTTGTCATTGGTGAAGTTGATCTTGAAATCTTGCGCCGCAACCGGGTCACCGGCACAGTCACCCATCTCAAGGATCGCCGCAGGGATCTCTACAATATAGTAGAGGGAACCCCGGTTAGAAAAAGATCTTATGGTGAAGTGCCGGCCCCTAGATCACCGGAAATAGGTGAAAACGGCCCGTCAGAAAAAGTCAAAAAGTAGAAAATCATAAAGGATGATGTCGATCCTGGTCAGGCTGCAGGCAATTAAAAATCCGCTCCGGGTGTTGGTAGAAACTAAACTGTTATCGGTAGTTTGTTTATAGTAACCTGAATAATTATTCCGGGAAGCTGATCGATATTCTGGCTCCGCCGCCGGGTTTGTTGTTAACATTAATAGTACCGCTGTGTTTTTCTACTATTGCCCGGGAAATAGCCAGGCCCAGCCCGGTGCCCCCGTTGTTATTCTCATGGAAAAAGGGATCGAATATTTTTTCTAAATTTTTGCTGTCAAACCCCGGCCCGTCGTCTTCCACCACTATTTTGCAATTATTAATGTAAACAGAGACTTTTTTATGCGCATAGTGCAGGGCATTGCTTAAAATGTTCAGCAGCAGGCGGTGAATCTTTTCCGGGTCACCCTCGATCACATTATTGCCGGGAGTGATCGAAGTTTTAATACTGAGCCCTTTTTCCAGGGCCAGACTGTTTACAGCATCTACTGCTTCTTTTATCGCTTCATCTAAGGCCACCGGTTCAAATTTGTAGTATTCTCTAACTGTTTCCATCTTGGACAGGTAGATAAACTGATCGACCAGGGCTTTCATATGTCCTGATTCCCTGATGATTATATCAAGAACCTGTTCATTTTCATCTTCTGGTATGATGCCATCTTTTAATGCTTCGGCATAGCCCTGGATTGACATTAATGGGGTTTTAAGCTCGTGGGAAGCTTTTTGGAAAAAATCTTTCTGGGAGAGATCGTAATCAGCCAGCTGGCCGGCCATTTCATTAAAAGTATCGGCCAGTTCTTCAATTTCGTCACCGGTGTTAATCTCAAGTTTTTCGCTAAACTCCCGCCGGGCCAGTTGATTGGCCTTGCTTTTAAGCTGCTGGAGGGGGCCGACTACAAGCCGGGTAACAAAAAAACCGGATAAAACTGAAACAATTATACCCACCAGCACCGCAAAGCCCAGGATCCCCATAATGCTGCGGTTTAGCTGGGTAAGCATGTCAAGCTGGGAGTAGAGGACCAGGGCGGCTTCTTCCCGATCACTGCCCCTAATGACCGGAAAAGAGACAGCTACCCGGTCCCTTTCAACAATGCTTTCGCTGCTTTCATTACTGAATGCCAAATCCATAAATGTTTCATTGAGCATTTTAGCGCCAGGTGGGTAAACCTCCAGATCACTGCTGTCAAGAATGGTTCCGTCAGGTTTGATCAGTACATAGTCAGCATAAGCGATGCGATTTGCCAGATCAAAAAAAGCTCCTCGCATCTGACTGCTGCCGTGCATGCGTCTGTCGACCACAGCGGAGGCTGACAGGGTTTCTGCCACCCGGTAGAGGCTTTGCACCGTATCGGTAATCAGGTAATAGCGAACAGTAAGGCTGAAAGCCAGGGCTAAAACAGTAAAAGATATGACCAGAACAGCCAGGTAACCTGTAAATATGCGTTTAAACATCCAGTTTGTATCCGTAACCCCAAACCGTGCTTAGTGCCGGCAGGGCTCCTTTCTCGCGTATTTTTTTACGGATTCGTTTAACCGTATCGTCAACCGCCCTTTCTTCTCCATCATAATCAAAACCCCATACTTTTTCCAACATAACCTGCCTGCTGAATGGACGGTTGGGAGAACGGGCCAGCAGAAGGAAAAGATCGAATTCTTTTCCTGTGAAATTAACTTCTTCACCGTTGATGGTTATTATTCTTTTTTGAGGGTCGATCATGGTATTATTATGGACTATTTTTTGATCATGATTGTCTATGGTTTGAATACGCCGGAAGATATTTTTTACCCGGATGATCAGCTCACGGGGGCTGAACGGTTTGGCCAGGTAGTCATCGCCGCCGAGTTCCAGACCAAGGACCCGATCAAATTCTTCGCCGCGTGCTGATACAAAGATTATGGGCAGGTCATAGTTTTCCCGGATGCTGCGGCAAAGGGCCAGGCCGTCTGTTCCCGGCAGCATGATATCGAGAATAAACATATCTGGCAGACTGCTGACCAGGGCATTTCCTAGTTCTTCAGCCGAAGCAAAAGTGCGAACAGTATATGCCTCTTTTTCAAGGTATCGTCTGATCAGGTTGCGAATATTTTCTTCGTCGTCGACTACCCAGATAACAGCCATGGTTTAAGCTCCTTTAATTATGTCTAATTGTATACATAACCGGAATGTAATAACAAGTATAGATCAGAAATCCACGGGGTAACCCACCCCCGTGGATATAATCTATATGAAGCCCGCGAGCAGAGCCCGGGTTTAACCCCGGCTCTGCCCGGGGGCGTTTGCCCTTAACAGCCGGTCGGCACAGATTGGTTAGGTCACTTGCTGTTGTTTGGTTGCGACCGGCTGTTTATCCCTTATTGACCGGATTTATGTTGCTGGTTAAATCGGCCGCTTCCTTTTTCCCAATTGGTATTGCGGTTATTTCGTCCCCGGCTTTCAAAACGTTCGCTTAATTCTGCGGGCACTATTTTGCTCAATTCTTCCTGTTTTTCTTCCATTGCGGCAAATCGTGCTTCCTTGACTTCCTGGAAAGCTTCGAAGTTGCCTTCTTCTCTCAGTTCATGCATTTTTTCGCGAAGCTCAAGCATAATCTCCTGAAACTCACTAATAACGGCCATAAACCGGGTTTGTTCTTCCTCCGACAGGTAATCCAGCACGCAGGTCTCATGATTGGCAGGACCCCGACCATGTTCCCCGAAGGCAAGGGTTACCGAAGATAGGGTTAGCAAAACTATTGTTAGTACTGCTATGACAATAAATGTCTTTTTCATTTCTCTATTCCTCCTTAGTTTAATTTTTTAACCTTGCATTCTCAGTATAACCAGCATGATCGGCAGTTTCATGGGACAAATGTTAAGATTTTATTAAAAATATTGTTTGTTAGTTTGATTATGGAGCAGGCAGCCTATATAATGGGCAGGTGCATTATTCTATTAGCCTGATTGGTCCGGCATTCGGATTGTTCGGAACCGGTTTGCTTGCTGAATGTGACGGTATGTTTAACTGGTGATGANCATTGTTTTATTTATCAATGAAATTGTGCTATAATATACTAAACTAATAGAAATAATATACAATACTAAACTAGGAGATGAAATTAATGAACAGGAATGATGAAAAGAAAGCAAATCGCCTGATTGATGAAAACTCACCTTATCTTCTGCAGCATGCCCATAATCCGGTCGATTGGTATCCATGGGGAGAAGAGGCTTTTCAAAAGGCTAAGGATGAGGATAAACCGGTATTCCTGAGTATCGGCTATTCAACCTGTCACTGGTGTCATGTCATGGAAAAAGAATCTTTTGAGGATCAGGAAGTTGCTGATCTGCTCAATAAGGATTTTGTTTCGATCAAGGTTGATCGAGAAGAACGCCCGGATTTGGATCAGATCTATATGACTGCCTGCCAGGCGATGACCGGCCAGGGTGGATGGCCGCTGACCGTGTTTTTAACAGCGGAGAAAAAACCCTTTTTCGCTGCTACTTATTTGCCCAAACACAGCAGGCAGGGGATTAACGGCCTGCTCGATTTACTGCCAAAACTGGTTGAAATTTGGGGCAAAGAACGTGAACGGATTGAGCAGTCCGCTCATGAAATCACCGAATCTTTAAAAAAACATGTAGAAAGAGACCTGCCGGGAGTTGAGGTAACGGAAAACCAAAAACTTCCTTCAAAAAATCTGCTCAATAAAGGCTACCGGCAATTAGCAGGCAGTTATGACGATGTTTATGGTGGTTTTGGACGGGCCCCAAAATTTCCGGCACCCCACCAGCTCAGTTATCTTATAGGTTATTGGAAACGCACCGGTTCTGAGCAAGCCCTGGGTATGGCAGTAAATACCCTAAAAGCAATGCACCGCGGAGGCATATTCGACCAGTTGGGCTACGGTATACACCGCTACTCGGTTGACCGGGAGTGGTTGCTGCCCCATTTCGAAAAGATGCTTTACGATCAGGCTACTACTGCTAATGCCGCCCTGGATGCTTATCAAGCTTCTGGCGATCAGGAAATGGCAGATTTTGCCGGCAAGATCTTGCATTATGTTTTGACCGATCTGAGTTCACCGGAAGGTGGTTTTTACTCGGCTGAGGATGCCGACAGTGAGGGAGAGGAAGGAACTTTTTATGTCTGGAGTCCTGATGAAATTATTGCATTGCTAGGCTCTGAAAACGGTCAACTGGTGGTTGAATACTTTGGTGTGACTGAAAAGGGAAACTTCGAAAAAGGCAAAAGTGTTCTGCACCGGGTGCACGAGGACAAGGCATTTGCGGATAAAAAGGGTATTTCTACAGCTGATTTGGAGAAAATTATAGAGCAGTCGCGTTTGGTTTTACTCCAGGCTCGTACGAAGCGGGAAAGGCCGTTTCGCGATGATAAAATCATAACAGCCTGGAACGGAATGATTATCGGGGCCCTGGCCCGGGGGACAGCAGTACTGGGGGATAGCAGGTATGCCGAGGCGGCAGCCCGGGCTGCTGATTTCATTATGGAAAAGATGGTTTCAGAAGAAAATATGCTCTGCAGAATTTACCGGCTCGGAGAGAAGACAGTTCCTGCTTTTCTCGAAGATTATGCTTTTATGGCCCAAGGCCTGGTGGAACTATACCGGACTACTTTTAACAGCCGCAGGCTTGAGCAGGCCTACCTTCTTACCCTGACAATAGACAGGTTATTGAACCGGGGAGATGGAAAACTACTGTTCAGTGCATCAGCTGAAAATATTGCCGGTCTTCCGGTAATTGCCGAATCGTACGACGGAGCAATGCCATCAGGCTTATCGGTAAGCATAGCAAATTACCTCAAGCTGGGCCGGTTAATACGTCAAGACAGCCTGGTTGAAAAAGGGGAAGCTTTATTAAGGGCACAGGTTGATATGCTTGAACGTTATCCAAACGGTCACACCGCCCTATTAGCAGCACTTAACTATGCCCTTGGTCCTCCTGAAGAGCTGGTTATTGCCGGTGAGAAGGGCTCCGAAGCAGTAGAGCAGATGGCCGCTTCGGTCAGCAAGAAATTTCTTCCCCACCTGGACCTGCTTTTCTGCCCGGTTGGCAAGAGCAGTAATAGTGATATAATTTTTGAAATGTGCCCTTTTTTAAAAGAGATTAAAGCAGCCGGAAAGGGAACATTTGCCCAGTATTGCCGTGATATGCAGTGCCTGAAGCCGGTTACAACTGCCGAAGATTTAGAGACACTCCTGTTGGGATGATAACAGACAGTTTTACCCCGGTTTTATGCTTAATTTTTCCGGTCGGAGGATTTAGACGATGATCTGCGGTGCGAGACAACTTTTCTTATTCCTCCTCGTGGGTCGGCTACATCTCCCTTGTAGCGGGGAATAACATGAATATGAAAGTGAAACACTGTCTGGCCGGCAGCCATGCCAACATTAGCCCCGATGTTAAATCCATCGGGGCTATGTTTTTCTTGTAACAAGTTTTTAACCTGGTAAATCATCCTGACCATGGCATTATGCTCTTCGAAGGATGCATCGAAATAGGATTCGACATGTCTTTTTGGAATGACCAGGATATGACCTTTTGAAATCGGGCAGCCATCGTAAAAAGCAAGGGCCTGATTGTTTTCGGCTACAATTGCCAGATTATCTCTTTGACAAAAAACACAGTTCTGCATGAACACCCTCCTTATCAGGTTAAGCAATCTTTATTAGTTTTTTCAAGTTCTCAATGGCCGGCATTCTACTTTATTCCAGGTAAAGGTTTTATCTCATTACCCACTATAACATAACATAATCAGAATAAAATAGCTTTAATGGAGGTTTGCACAGGGGGTTGAAGCCAGCAGGATTTTTTAATGTAGTGGTGAATTATACTCACAAGATCTTTCATGAAGCATCAAGGGAAGGAATTCTACTAAAATGGTTGAAGCAAAGAACTCAGAGCGATTTTTAAATGCATTCTCTACAATTGAGCAAGAAATGAAAAAAATACTGGACTCAGGAGTTCATCTTCCATTTTTTGAACTGGTAAACAAGACTTCTAAGGTTAATNCCCTGATTAAACAGGTTCGATTTGATCTAAAAGAATACGGTGAACTGCGTAATGCCATAATTCATAACAGGACCGATGGGGCAGTAATTGCCGAACCTAATGATAATGTGGTTGCCCACATTGAAAAAGTTGCTAAACTGCTTATAGAGCCGCCCAAAGTAACCCCGCTTTTTCTTAAAGAAGTGCTTACCCTTTCTGCCGATTCCCCTGTATCAAAGGCAATTAAGGACATGAGCAAACAAGTTTACACCCAGGCACCAATTTTGGAAGGTGACAAAATTGTTGGATTGTTAACATTAAAAATGATTGTGCAGTGGATGGGATTGAGCCTGGATGATAATTCTTTTGACATTGAAAACACGACTATAAATGACTTAGTGGATGCAGTCGACCATGTTGATAGTTATGAACTTGTTGATGTCAATAAATCTCTATTGGAGATTCCCGATTTGTTTTATCGCTGGCAGGATAAAGGCGATAAGTTAGAAGCGGTGTTGATTACTCAGAACGGAGAAGATAATGAGCCGCTTAAAGGGATCATCACCAACCGCGACCTGCCGCTGATCCACCGGGAATTAAAATGAAAACAGCAGGAATACAATAAGGAGTTATGAGATGAACACCAAAGCTTTTTTCTATATCACCCTGTTTTTAAGTATTATTCTTTTACTGCTGCCTGTAGTGTTTTTTCTAACCGTGGCAGGGGGCGGTATAGCACAATTTCCCGTGGATTTACCTGGCAAGCAGTCTATTCTACTTGATAAAGAGCAGGATGCAGAAAACAGGCAGGTAGAGATGGTTAATTATTATTCGCTGATCTATTCAGCAGATAAGGACCTCTCCATCAGACCTGCAGAGAAAACAAGCCCGGAAACCGGATCTTTGACTTCAACGCTAGATAAGGTTACACGGTTTTCTTCCAATCAGGCAGCAATTCTCAGCAAAGAACAGCAGATGGTTAATTATATTAACCAGGCCAGGCGGGAGGCCGGCCTGTCTGCTTTGCAGGTTAACAGCCAGATGACCATGGTGGCCCGGGCTAAGAGTAAGGACATGGCTGTCAATAGATATTTCAGCCATACTTCGCCAACTTATGGCAGTTTTACCGATTTGCTGAAGCATTATGGTATCACTTATAGAATAGCGGGTGAAAATTTGGCCTGGAATACAAGCGGCAGCGTTAGTTCTGCCCATAACAACCTGATGAACTCACCGGGGCATAGAAGAAATATTTTGGGTCCTGATTTTCGATATGTCGGTGTCGGGGTTTATGTTGGAAATGATGGCAGGCATTATTTCACACAACTTTTTGTAGGACGCTGATATATCTTTGCACGGAGTGAACTAAATTTTTGTCATGTAAAGGAGAGCATCATGAAAAACTATGATCTAATTGTCCTCGGAGGAGGAACTGCCGGAATGAACCTGGTTTACCCCCTGACTGCCAGGGGTTGGGATATTGCTCTTGTTGAATCCAGCCACCTGGGTGGCACCTGTATAAATATCGGCTGCATCCCTTCAAAAACCTTGATCAGTTCTGCCCGGGTGGTGCAAACAGTCCGAGATGCTCATAAATTAGGAGTTATTGTTGAACCTCCGCAGGTAAACTGGCCGGAGATGGTTAGCCGCAAGGACGAGCTGGTCGGGAAAATCCGCAGCCGCAGTTATAAGAATGTAGAAAAAAATGAGCGTGTTACCTTTTACCAGGGAAAGGCGGCGTTTACAGGCCCGAATTCGGTCGAGGTTAACGGGGAGCCTATTTCTGCAAAAAAAATTGCTATCGCTACCGGGGCCCGGACAGCCGTGCCGCCGGTGCCGGGTTTAAGTGATATTAATTACCTTACTTCCACCTCTGTGATGGAAATGAAAGAGCTTCCTGAAAGCATGATCATCCTGGGTGGGGGAATTATCGCCCTGGAATTTTCACAGCTATTTGCCCGCCTGGGGGTGGATGTGACTATCCTGCAGCGTGATGAGCGCCTGGCTCCAAACCTTGATCCGGAAATATCGGAAGAAATTCGCAGATTGTTAGAAAAAGAAGGGGTTCGGGTCAAAACTGATACCATGATTGGTTCGCTTGGTCTGGAAGGTAAATCAGTTTATGCTCTTGATGAGACCGAAAGCGGTCCGGTGCGCTATTCTGCCGATACAATTCTTGTTGCTACTGGCAGAGAACCCAACAGTGATCAGCTCGATCTTCATAAGGCAGGAGTGGAAACAGACAAGAGAGGTTACATCATTGTCGATGAAGGTTTTAAAACAAATGTAGAAGGAATTTGGGCTATCGGCGATGCTGCCGGTGGGATGATGTTTACTCACAGGGCCTGGCATGATTCATTGTTGCTTTCGCGCTTTTTTACCGCCGGTAAGAAGATAGTTTCTGCAAACCGGTTAATTCCTTTCGCTATTTTTACCGAGCCGGAAATAGCCGGGGTTGGTTTAGATGAAACTGCTGCAATTCAGGCAGGTTATGAAGTAAAGATTCTCAAGTACCCGTTTAAATTCCTGGGGCGGGCCAGGGCCATGGAAAAATTTGATGGCTTTATTAAGATGACAGTAGACAAGAATAATGGCAAAATTCTGGGTACATTTATCATTGGGCCGGAAGCAGGTGAACTGATTCACGAATTAATCACAGCTATGCATTTTGGGGCTACTATTTATGATCTACAGGAGATGATCCACGTTCATCCCACCTTGTCGGAGGCGATTATCAACACCGTCAATCGATGATTGCTAGTCTTTGAAGACAGGAGGTATTCTAATGCTGAAAGTATTATTATTTACTGTAATTATCATTTTTAGCCTGGGTCTTCCGGCCGCAGCCGAATCACTGGATGATCCTCTGGATGAAGTGCCTTTTGAAGAAGATCTCCGTGAGGAAGAACACTATTACCGGGCTCGGGTGTTGGAAGTAGATGAAACCAGGGTAGATGAACATGAATATTATACGGTGATTGAACAGGAAGTGATTGTTGAGCTAACCAGCGGTCCCTACCAGGGNAAAGTAATTGAGATTCTCAACACCTTTTTCGAAGGCGATCCGGTTTATGACTTTATCCTTGAAGAAAACCAGGAAGTAATTGTGGTTGCTCTCGGTGAAGAAGGCAGTTTTGAACAGGTTTATGTCCAGGATATGGCCCGGGATCGTGGTGTATACTATCTTATTGGTGTTTTTGTTGTTGTTTTACTCCTGGTCGGCCGCCTGAAGGGTTTGAAAACGATCATCACCCTGGTGGTGACGATTATTTTGATATTCCAGTTTCTGCTGCCCCTTTTGCTTCGCGGCTACAGCCCGATTCTGCTTGCGGTTGTCATGGCCTGCCTGGCCATCACTTTCACCCT
>SL_3KL_010_SEDDRAFT_10000708_pt1 | contig 28669 bp, 17 predicted proteins | sample SodLakKL_010_SED_2_FD_10381 | JGI IMG/M metagenome (IMG submission 10381)
TTCTGGCTTCTGGCCTCTGGCTTCTGGCTGCTGGCTTCCATCTTCCATCTTCCATCTTCCATCTTCTAACTTCTAACTTCCGACTACTTTCGACTTGGTCAATCCAGTTTTTCGGGAACGTGGTCAGAAAATTCTGTTTGGGTCGCGCGCTCTTCCTTTCGAATCTTCTCCTGCTTCGCCACTCTTTCCCGCAAATTGTCCAAACCCATTTCGTAATCCCTTCCTATGGCATTTTCAATACCCATAAACCAACCCATCACATTGAGTGGTCTCGGCATACTGGAGTGCATGCCCCAGACGACCCGGGTCTCTTTCCCGTGATCTTCTATAATGTAATACACTTCCGCCGTGCTTTCCCAGGGTTCTATAAAAACCAGGTCCATAAAAATGGTGTCGCCTGAGATCTCCTTGATTTCCTGCGATCCCTGCCCCGCTTCTTCATTTCCCTCCCAGGAGTATTTGGCACCGACTTCACCGGGCGTACCCTCGTAAGTAACCATCATATCGGGGTCCCTTTCCGACCACGGATTCCACTGGTGAAAATGATCAAAGTGCACCACTTGTTCATACACCAACTGGTGATCGGCTTCAATTTTCGTTTCTTTTTCAATGTGGTAATTTACCGGGGCAACCAGCGCCAGTATAACCAGGATCAGTACAATGGCCAGTACGATGTACAAACTCAATTTTAAAACTTTCATTTTTTTTGGTTTTAGGTTATTTAAAGTAGTATTTCTATCCGCCGCCCTCCACTCGTTAAAGTGGTCTGAAACCTATTGGATAACACAATTTCAGTAAAAATAATACATTTTTTTCAATGCTGCACAAATTGTTTGCTCTTTTTCTCGATCGAGTTGACATATTCTTTTTTTCCTATTCAAACAACTTCTATATCTCAAATTCACCAGGGTGCACCTTGAAACACCTCAAAATGTGTCGCCTCTTAGTCTTTACATTCCGGGGATTTATCTCGGTTTATTTATCCAAAATTGTGTAACTTCACCCTTTCGAAGTTCAGTAAAAATACTTTGTCAATGAAAATTTATATTGCAATCATGACCGTTGCTTTGCTCGTGTGCTACGGGGAGGCAAATGCCACAGACTACCACAGCCAACCCATCGATCTAGACTACACTGAAAAGAGCAGTGAACTGCCCCCCGCTTTTTTAGCGGAAGTTTTTCAGGCCAGACGTGAACGTATACTAGAAAAAATGCAGGGCGATGTGGCCATCTTTTCCACCTCCGATCCCCAAAATTTTTACTACGGTACCGGCTTCGATCAAGCTCCTGCCATTGCTGTCCTTTCCCCGGATAGCGAACATCCATTTACTCTGTTTATCCGGCACGCCAATCCCACCATGGTTTTGTGGGACGGGCCGAGGTATACCAAAAAAGAGGCAAAGGAAATTTTTGGCGCCGATGAAGTCTACCTGTTGCACGAATTCGATGAAATCATTCCGCAACTGGTTCGCGATGCCAAAAGTGTATCGCTATTATTCGGCGACGAATTCATTAAAGAAACCCTTGAGAATCGGGTTCCTCCCCGCTCCAATTTTTTAATCCACTCTGACCTGTCTGAAATACTCAACGAAATGCGGGTCATCAAAGATCCCTGGGAGCAGGATCTGCTCACACATTCTGTGGACGTCACATCTCGAGCCCACCAAAGGGCATTGAAGCACATCCGTCCGGGAAAATACGAATACGAAATCAAAGCAGAAATTGAATATGTCTTTCAAAAAAATGGTTGCGGTACGGGATTCAACTCCATTGTAGCCTCAGGGCCCAATGCCACTTTCCTCCACTACCCCATGTACGACAGGCAAATGCAGGACGGTGACCTCATACTCATCGATGTCGGCGCAAAATGCAATCACTACACTGCGGACGTCACGCGAACCTATCCGGTAAACGGGAAATTTTCTCCGGAGCAAAGGGAATTGTACCAACTGGTTTTGGACGCGCAACTCGCATCTATTGAAATGATGAAACCCGGTATCGGCACCCTCGAGCCCCATCACCGCGCCACAGAGATCCTACTCGAAGGTTTGTACGAGCTGGGATTGATCACCGAGCTGGACAGTTGGTGGCAAAGGCGTTTTTATATTCACTACGCGGGACTGCACTACATTGGGCTGCACGTGCACGATGTGGGGCATTTTGCAGATATTGTCAGATCCGACAGGGATCAATACGTATTGAATACTGAGATAAAAGGACGACCTATGGAACCCGGTATGGTGCTGACCAATGAGCCCGGTATCTACCTTGTGGAAGATCGGTTGGATCACTTGAATGAATTGTTTGGTCGGGACGTAGATCATGCTGAACTACAGAGATTTGAATGGGCAGTCAGGCCGACCTATGAAAAATACAGCGGAATAGGAATCAGAATTGAAGATGATGTGTTGATAACAGAAACCGGACACAAAATACTCTCGGATTCTGCCCCCAAATCCATTGAAGAAATCGAATCCATAATGAGTCAGCAATCGGACAAATAAATCTTATTGCTATAAATCAAAGGGGGCGTTTAGGGTCAATAAAAAAAATAGACACCTATCCAGTACCCCAATGAAAATTTCAAATAACAGTCATTCAATCATTTAAATTATTTATCCATGAAAAATATTTCAATTCTAAGCTTATTGAGCCTGGCATTCCTTTTCTTTGCCTGTGCCGGAAACCACTCCACCGAATCATCGGCCTCTGAAGACCCGGGGTTTTCAGGCATTGCCGCTGAAATGGAAGTGGGTGGAATGGGGTGTATGAGGTGCGTAAACAAGGTCACCAATGCCCTGGCCGCCATGGATGGAGTTGCCAATATCAAGGTAAGCCTGGACAATGAAAAAGCCACTTTTGAATACGATCCAGAAAAAACCAATCTGGATGAAATTGCTCGGTTAATTGGTGATCTGGACTACGAGATTGGTGCCTACGGACCCGTTGCAACCGATTAGGCCATTGGCTGGACCCTTCAGAAAGTTTTATCTTCACCCCTTGCGCACCCGTGCACTTATGTGCACTTATGTGCACTTAGTAAAATGGCATTTAAGTGCAAAAGCCTCGGAATCTTTATTGATCCCAACCTACTTTTTTAAACCCATTGACCGGAATATTGGTTACCCCTGTATATTTCACAAAAAAATAAACAATGTTTGGACTGTTTAAGAGCAAAAGGGAGAAGTTGGAAAAAAAGTATGCCAAATTGATGGAGGAATCCTTCAAACTATCAAAAGTTGACAGAAAAAAAGCGGATGCCAAAACAGCTGAAGCCGAAGAGGTCAGAAAGCAAATCGATGATCTGAACTCTGATTAATAATCCGGGTTGACATTGATCGATAATGGCTTTGGCTAAAACTCCGATGAGACCAGCTAAAAACGGAAAAGCCATCCGGATCGGTGCTTTTTTGAATGAGACATACCTCCAAAGAGAGAGCACATAGGTCTAAAAAATATACAACAACTAAAAATTAAGAAACATGCTTTGGTTATTCCTCCTTGTATCCCTCTTTTTTTCACCGCAAAATATAAACCATCAACCCATGAATTTATACGAGATTCCCCTGTTAAATATCCACGGAGAAGAGACCACCCTTGCCAAATACAAAGGTCAACCGATGTTGATTGTCAATGTCGCGAGTGAGTGCGGACTTACACCCCAGTACCAGGACCTGCAAAGTCTATACGATCGCTACCAAAGCGAGGGGCTCGTAATCCTGGGCTTCCCGTCCAATGACTTCATGGGTCAGGAGCCCGGCACCGAGGAGGAAATTCTCGAGTTCTGCCGAACGAATTTTGGAGTTAGTTTTCCACTTTTTTCAAAAATAAGCGTAAAAGGAGAAGACATTCATCCACTGTACGAATACCTCACCACTGAAAAATTAAATGGGAAAGCCGACTCAGAAGTCACCTGGAATTTTCAAAAATATCTAATTGGAAAGAATGGTGAAATTATTGAAATCTTTTCACCCCGTCAAAGGGTGCTTGAAGAGGAAGTCTTGTCTACAATCCAAAAAGCTCTTTAAACCGAATTGAAGAAATCTACATAAGTTGGGCTTGTCTTTCCTTGTATTTTGGATTTTGGCTGATTCTCCGTGAGAATTCCTTGAACTCTTCCAGTGTATAGCCTTTTTTTCTGACTTTTTCTTTAACAGCTGATTCCAATCCCACTTGCATGTCCATCATTTCAATATTGATGGCCCTCCACACTTCCTGCTCTTTAGCACTCAACTCACTGGAAGATCCACCGGTCATCAACCTGGACTGTTGCTGAAATTCGGGCATGCTTAAACCGTTGGTTTTGACCATTTCGCTGATTTCACTGCGGACATTTTGCCGCATAGACTGAATTTCCCTATTCAGTATACCCACATCGATCAATTGTTGATCGGTAAGAGTCAGTGAGTTTTCACCCGCTACTTCCCTTGCATTTTCTGACGGCGAATCGGATTCTGCAGCAGGATCAGCCAGCTGTTCAGCGTTCTCCGCCTCCTGATCCGATGATTCGGCATCCGACTGGCAAGCCGACACCATCAAAGCCAAAAAAAACATCAAAGTAAATTTCCATGAATTCATCATCCCGATATCATTTACAAAAAAAGTGTTTCGAAGAAAGAAAATCGCGATACAAAACTAAAAATATTTTGGCTATGATTTAAATGAATGTGTGTTTTAAATCCTTATTTACCTATGAGAAGCGAAAAGTAGCGATTGATGCAATGTAACAATAGATTTAGAAAAGTCAACCCCAAGCAGCAAGTTGCCTCAAAAATGGGCTTGACTCCTCCACCATTACAAATCCTTTTCATAGGGTTTGAGCCAATACTTGAGAATGACCAGAAAAATAGTCAGGGAAAAAAAGAAAAACAATTCAAATACTCCGGTATTGCCCAGGAGAAAAAAAAGGCCCAATGACCCTCCCAATACTATTAACAGCATCCAACTCGACTTGAGGGAAATCCGCTGATCAATTTCTCCCAGATAGCGAATAAACAAATAGAGGGAAGTCAGTAGACTCAATCCAAACAAAACCGCCATCACCATGTGCAGTTTTTTTAAAAAGGGGAGGTGGTCCACAGCGGGTATAGCAACTGTAAGGATCAGAAATACATGCGACCAGATGAGCAACCGGTGGCCCCTCGCATTCTTAAAGGATTTCAACACGTACAACCTCCCTATGTAAAAGGTCAGAAGAAAACCGGTAATCACACCCCAGACTATAAACCCCATGCGGTAGTCAAATTGATTACCTATCATACTTATGGTGTAGTAAAATGGCGACTCCTTTGTGGCAAACAAATAGGTGTAAAGTGGAATGATTAAAAGAGCAAACAGCGCAAAGTACTTCATATACCCCCTGCCCAAAGTCTCGCGTGAAAAATGATAATCCATACTCGTATTTATTTTAACACCCACATTTTTTTCAAAAAAAGCCATCAACTCATCCCCAACTGAACTAAAATTTAAAAACTCATCTTATCTCTTTTCTCGTTAAGTTATCTCTCTGAGCTCAGTTCCTTACCGAGACCAAATCGAATCATTCCGCTTTGTTCTGCGATTCTCCCGGTATCTCAAAATTCACATCTTATATCTGACAACTACCTTCTCCGCCTCCAAATTTATAAATTATTTACTTAAACAACAAAATATGGTATTTTTTTCATAAAAAAACAAAAAAAATGATTAAGTTTGTTCGCAATCTATCTGCTTTCAAATGACATATCAGTTAAAAATCCCCAACCGTCAATACTATTTTGTCCACCCAGGCAGTAAACTTTTTATGAATTGATATACCTGATTTAACTTTGAACCTACAAACATGAACTACTTTTCCTGTTTCCTTAAATTACTCCTCATCTCCCTGTCGATACTATTTTTTTCTGCCTGCTCTGAAAAGGAGGTAGCCTATCAGGAAATTGACCCCGAATTTGCACCCTATGTATCCACCTACAGTTCGGGTACCCTATCGAAAAACGATGTCGTATCCATTCGGTTTGCCCAAAATGTGGTTGAGGCAGAACAAACCGGTATAGTATTAGAAAAATCTCCATTTTCATTCAGACCCTCCATTGAGGGAAAAGCTGTCTGGGTAACCAGACAAACCATTGAATTCCGCCCAGGTCAACCATTGCGCTCCGGTCAGAGATACCTGTGTGAGTTCGACTTTATGTCTCTTCCCCATGCGCCCGCGGAACTGGGAAACTTTTCTTTTACCTTTGATGTCCTTTCCCAATCCATGGAGGTTGGATTTGAAACTTTGAAGTATGTGGATGAAGACGATTTAAAGCTACAGCAATTTTCCGGATTTCTGTCAACCGCTGATTATTCAGACCCCAAAGACATTAAAAAGGTGTTGGCAGCCTCTCAGGGAGGTAAGGCTTTGTCAGTCAGGTGGACACATTCCAACCGAAACAGAAACCATCACTTTGTAATTAGCGGAATTGTCAGGGACGAACAACATACCGATGAGTTGCTCATAAAGTGGGACGGCACTCCCATTGGAGTCGATAAAAAAGGGGAAAAACGTGTTGAAATCCCTCCGCTCAGTCAATTTGAAGTGCTGTCCATTTCCTCCTCCATTGATCCCGGTCCGCAATTGATTGTTCATTTTTCTGACCCGCTCAAAAAGGAACAAGAATTGAAGGGACTTATCAGACTCGACAACAAGGACGACTTCCGAACCATGATAGATGGCCAGGATCTCCACCTTTTTCCCAATTTTGAGGTCAGCGGAGAAATGAGTTTAAAATTAGACCGGACCATCGAAAATAAAGGGGGATTCCAATTGAGTGAAAACATTTTAAGAATGGTGGTTTTTGAAGAATTGCCGCCGTCGGTTGAGATTGTATCAAATGGAGTCATTGTTCCGGTCAATGGCCGCATCACCATTCCCTTTGAAGCGGTAAATCTCAAGGCGGTTGATATAGCTGTTTTTAAAGTTTTTGAAAAAAACATGCCCCAATTCATGCAAGTGAATCCCACCAGTGGTAGCAGAGAACTCAGAAGGGTCGGGGAACTGGTCGCTTATCAGACTTTAAAGCTGGATCAATTTGAGGATTACAATCCGCGTTTACCCACCCTTTACCATGCCGATCTGACAAACCTGGTGGAACTTGAACCGGGAGCCATTTACCACACTACTCTGATGTTTAAACCGTCCTACAGTCGCTATCCGTGTAATATAGTTTCACCGGAGTTCTCCACCGATGATAAAATCGATGAAGCCCTCCTGGACGATCCCGACAGAGCTTACCGTCAATTTCAATCCCAATTGAATCGCTGGCCCGGGGATTGGAGAGAGAGGGACAACCCCTGTAATGTGGCCTATTTCCACAGGTCCAAATGGGTGAGCCAGAGTTTGTTGGCGACTGACATTGGAATTACTGCCAAGATGGGGAGTGATCAAAAACTCCATTTGATGACCAACGATCTGAATTCTACCGACCCCATGTCGGGAGTCAATATCAAACTGCTGAATTTTCAACAACAAATCATCGCTCAGGGTAGAACCAATAATTTGGGCAAGCTCACTCTCAACCTCAATCGAGAACCATTTTTAATTGTTGCCAGCAAAGGAAAACAGAAAAACTACTTAAGATTAAACCCCAATGAATCGCGTTCGTTAAGCAGGTTTGACGTCAAGGGAGAAGTCGTCCAAAAGGGGCTTAAGGGATATATCTATGGAGACAGAGGAGTGTGGAGACCCGGGGACACCCTATTTCTGAGTTTTATCCTGGAGGATAAATTTGACCAAATCCCAAAAGATCACCCTGTTACATTTAAATTATCCGATCCAAACGGCGTCGAACAAAAGTCTATGACCACCACTCAATCCACCGGAGGAATTTACACCATTAGCCCCAGAACTTCACGCGATGCCCCTACCGGCTTATGGTCCCTGGAAGTGGTTGTAGGAGAAGCCAGTTTCAGAAAACATCTCCGCATTGAAACCATTATGCCCAATCGATTGAGAGCTGAACTGGAATTCGCTGGCGATCAGTTGGACAGAGAGATATTGGCCCGTGGAGCTACACTGACTTCCACCTGGTTGCACGGAGCTCCGGCCTCCAATTTAAAAGCCGATGTGTTTGTAAACCTATCGGCTGCACAAACTTTCTTTTCAAAATTTCCGGGATACTCATTTGACGATCCCTCTCAACAATTTGATTCTGACCGACACCTGATTTTTGACGGCAGATTGGACGCTGAAGGAAAGGCCACCTTTTCCCCCTCCATCCAGGTGGGAACGGAGGTACCCGGAATGTTGAATGCCAATTTTTCCACCAGAGTTTTTGAAGCCGGTGGAAATTTCAGTACCGAACGACATAGCACCGTTTTCCATCCCTTCGACACCTACCTCGGTTTGCGCACCCCTGATGGCGACGGCCGTTACGGCATATTGACCAACGACAGAGATCACCGGGTTGATCTGGTAGCCCTGGATCGAAATGGGGAAAAACAAGCCGGGACAGAAGTGGAAGTCAGTTTGTACAAACTTGAGTGGAAGTGGTGGTGGGACCACTCCAGCAGCCGTATATCCTCCTTCAGCTCCAATATTTATCACAACCACCTGAGCGCGGAAAAAGTCCGTTTGGAGGATGGGACCGGCAATTGGACCCTGCATGTCCCACAGCCTGACTGGGGCAGGTATCTGCTTCGCGTATGCGATACAGATGGTAACCACTGCACCGGAGAAATAATCTATATCGATTGGCCGGGTTGGGCAAGCAGGAATGACAGGGGAGATGAAGCGGGAGCCTCTATGCTCAACTTTTTTATTGAAAAAGAGGAGTATCAACCGGGGGAAGATATTCACCTGACCTTTCCCTCTTCGGAAAACAGCCGTGCATTAATAACCGTGGAAAATGGCACTTCCGTTCTCGAGACCCACTCTGTAAAAACCCAAAGCGAAAAGACTGAGTTTACCCTAAAAGCAAAAAAAGACTGGGCTCCCAATGTCTATGTAAACGTTCAGCTGATACAAACCCACGAGCAAACGCTGAATGATCGACCCATCAGAATGTACGGTCTAATACCTTTAAAAATTAAAGACCCCAACACCCTGCTGCATCCGCAGATTTCAACTTCAGGCCACTTCCAGCCGGAGGAAACGGCAAAAATTACCATTTCTGAAAAAAGTGGTAAACCGATGGCTTATACCCTGGCCATTGTGGATGAGGGGCTGTTGAACATCACGGGCTTTGCTACTCCCGATCCCTGGAATCACTTTTATGCCCGGGAGGCTTTGGGTGTGAGAACCTGGGACATTTACGATCAGGTGGCTGGAGCCCGCATCGGAGATTGGGGACGGCTGCTCGCAGTGGGTGGTGATTTGGAATTAAAAGCTCAGGATTCCGACAAAGCCAATCGGTTTGAGCCCGTGGTAAAGTTTTTTGGACCCTTTGAGCTGGCGAGAAGTGAAAGGCAGGTGTTGGAATTCACCATGCCCAATTACGTGGGATCGGTACGCGTAATGGCCGTGGCGACGAATTCCCGAGCCTATGGTTCTGCGGAAAAGGATGTTCCCGTCAAAAAACCACTTATGGTCTTGTCCAATTTGCCGAGAGTATTGGGCCCCGATGAGTCCGTCCTATTGCCCGTAACCATTTTTGCCATGGAAGAAAACATCAGAACGGTGGAGGTAGAACTCACCGCCAATGAATACTTGAGTGTGGTCGGTGAGTCGGTAAAAAAGGTTGAATTTGATAGAATCGGTGAAAAAGTGGTCTACTTTCAGGTGAGGACTTCAGAAAAAACAGGGGTGGGAGAAACTCAGATAGTGGCGACGAGTGGCCGAGAAAGGGCGACTGACCGCATCGAAATCGATGTCCGCAATCCCAATCCCTATATTTCAAATGTAGAATCTGCTGCACTGCAAGCAGGGCAGAGTTGGTCTCTGGACTTTATTCCTCCCGGAATGGAAGGCAGCAACCATGCCACCATTGAAGTCTCATCCACCCCTCCCCTGAATCTGTCCGACCGGCTCCAATACCTCATCGGCTATCCCCACGGATGCCTGGAGCAAGTCGTCTCTGCCGCATTTCCTCAGTTATACCTCAGCGATTTAATTCGACTGAATGCCAAACAGGCCTCGGATATTCAGGAGCGGGTGCAATTTGCCATTAACAGAGTGAGGAATCTTCAGCTATCCAATGGCGGAATCGCCTTTTGGCAGGGCAATCGGGAGGCCCACGACTGGGCCACTGCCTATGCCGGCCATTTTATGATTGAAGCCAACCAACGCGGGTACCAGGTACCCTCAAGCTTTTTCAACAACTGGACTTCCCATGTGAAAAACCGGGTGAGAACAGCCTCCATTGATAATTCGGCCGATCAACTTACACAGGCATATCGGCTGTACCTGCTGGCCCTGACGGGTGAAGCTGAATTGGGTGCCATGAATCGGCTAAGAGCCAGGAGCGACCTCTCCAACAGTTCCAGGTGGCGACTGGCCGGCGCATATCAACTCATTGGAAGAGAGCAAGCAGCCAAAGAACTGGTGGAGGGAGCACCGCTGGAAGTAACGCCTTATACAGAACTTTCGGGAACATTCGGAACGGAGTTGCGCGACAAAGCCATGATTCTGGAAGTCCTTATTCTATTGAATCGACTGAGCGATGCGGCTTTACTGGCCACCGAAATTTCTCAAGAGCTAAGCAGCAGCCGATGGATGAGTACACAAACAACCGCCTACGCCTTATTGGCCATGGCAAAATTCTCAGAAATAAGCGGGGGTGACGGCAACATGGAGTTTGTGGTTTTCATCGACGACTCGCACATCGAAGAAGTTCGGACTGATCGAGCGGTCTGGCAGTACCAATGGATACCGGAAGCAGGGAAAAAGTCAAAAATAAAAATCAACGGGAAAAGCAACCAAATGCTTTTTATTCAATTTTCAACCAGGGGGCAACCTCTGAGAGACAAAGGAGAAAAAAAGGAAAGCAATATCCGGCTCCAGGTGCGCTACCTCAATATGGAGGGCAGGGAGATTGACCCTTCAAGACTGGTTCAGGGCTCGGATTTTATTGCCGAGGCGAAAATCTATAATCCGGGAAACAGAGGCGATTTCAAGGAGCTAGCACTCAACCGCACTTTTCCCTCTTCCTGGGAAATTCACAATGAACGCATAGGAGGGGAAATGAGTTTTGCGCAATCTTCGACAGCCAACTATCAAGATATCCGGGACGACAGAGTGTATACCTATTTTGACTTAAAAGCCGGGGAACAAAAAACTTTCCACGTGGTACTCAACGCCGCCTATGTCGGCCAAACATTCCTTCCACCGGTAGTGGTAGAAGCCATGTATGATCACAGTATCCACAGTAGAACTACCGGAGCTGAAGTAGAAGTAATTCCACCGGGGGAGGACGGACAAACCCAATAACCTGAGTTTAATTATCATCACAACGCACAACTCAGTTTTTGCTTTTCACTATTTACAATACAGTGATTGATAAACTTTCATGCGAATTAGAATCATCGAATTCGAGTAAACAAAACTGAGCCAACTCCGGGATTACCTACCTCTCAGATAATCCAGTCCGGAAATGTCTTTGGTGCTTTCTTTGGCCTGAGAGGCGGAAATCACTTCGTAGATTTCTCGGGAAATATAGACCTCAAAGACGGAGTTAGAAACAAAAGTTCCGGTGTTTGGAACTTTCGGAAGAGGTGCTTCTGCCTCTATTCCCCCATAGATGTAACCAATCAGCACTTTTTTACCGCTTTCTATTTCTGAAAGGTCAATGACTCCATTGTCCATTGCCACTCCACTTCCAAATATTTCCGGATGGGGAATAAAGTGCGTACTCGTACCCAACAAACGATTGCCGGGAATGGGAGTCGGGAATATAAACTGGCTCGAGCTACCATCGGCATTCAATTGAAGAGTCGTGATGTCCCCATTAAATGGAAGTCCGTCATTTCGGCCCTGTTCGGTTGCCAAATCATAAATCAGTTTTTGAGAATCGGTTTGAAAATAATAGTAATGGCTGATTCCACCAAAAAAGGTGTGGTAAACCGCTGCACTATCCGCGTTGCTGTCGTAAACAGATATGACCGGGCATTCGTACTGCGAGAATTTCTGATTGACATTCCTGTCGAGGGTGTAATCCTGTGGCCCTTTGATGTAAATGGGATAAGTGTAGGCTCCGATAATTCCGGGGGGAAACACCCCCCCAAGAACCGCAATTCTTTCCTCCCCGGAGGCGGGATCAACATCCTCAATAATATTCAGGTCTCTTCTGTGAAAGGGTCGGTCTTGTTCGGTATTGGTAGTGGCTCCGTAACTCAGTATTCCCGGCGTATTGGGATTGAGGGTGAAGACTTTGATTTCCTCGGTGTACTTCTGAGTGAAATCTTCCCCTCCAAAAGCTCTGTATTGCCCGTGAAATACCTGTCCCATTATCAGATAAAAAGCATTGTCCTTTTTTAAGAGCTCTCCTCCTGTTACTGCCATTCGCTCATCTTGAAACCAACTAAAAAGTTTCTGAACTTCATCGGGTGAGGATCCATTCTTCACAGCCTGTATTAAGTCTTCTACATCCACCCATATCATCGTAGAGAAAGTTTTCATATTGCTCTTATCCGCTTTCCAGCCATAACCTCCCACCAGGTAAAGAGTACCGGATTCCCTGTCGTAATGAAATTGCTGATTGGTAGCCTGCAAGGGGGCGGACAATTCACCTTTCAATTGATTGACATCGAACTTCCACTGATCACCTGAATCGAAGTCGATGACAAAAATAAAGTTATTGGAACTGTCTCTGATGAAGTTTTCACCCTCGCTTTTAAAGGTGTGAAGTCCCTGTCTGCGCCCACCAATGACCAGCAGTTCCCCACTATCTTCCATTGCATAGGCATAGGACTGCAATCTGGGCAATTGAACCGGGCTATCCCAGGTTTTCTCCACAAAACTGAGTGTAAAGGGCAGATGACCGAGGGTGTCAGAGGCGGCCGATAAATTTACCTCGTCGTCGGAAGAGTTTGACCCGTAATCACAAGATCCTATAAAAAAGGAAAAAATCAGAAGCGCAAAAAATACGAAAAATGGTTGGCTGGATAAATTCATGGCGTTAGGTTTAACTATTTTGGAGGTTTTTGATGTAGTGCATTACGGTCATTATCCTCGAGGGTGACATATCTCGGGATAAAGGCATAAATCTGGGATCATCGAAGTCGACCGACATATAAAATGGAATAGCTCCCCTGGTTATTCCGAGCGGGCCTACTCTTTTGGTAAAATAGACCTGCTCCCACGGTGGGTTGTTGGCATAGACAGAAAAACTGTGTTGATCTGCCAGATCAATTCTCTCTTTCATAAAAGGATACAATTTCATATAAGGCGCCATCATGCTCCTGATCTCTTCCCACTCCGGGTTTTCATTGATTTGATATTGTGACCAAGCCAGGCAACTGATGAGGTGATTTTGAGGTGGAGCCACTTTTTTCCAGTCGGGTATGGGTTCATTGGGGTCGTATACGATGACGAAATACAATTGTCCGTCCAGTTCCTCCGTCCTTCTTCCCGGGTTCTTCACTACCTTCAGGTTTACCTCAGCGAAACCATTGGAGTCAGAAGGAGATATAGAGGCCGTAAGGGCGCCATCTGCCTGTGGGGTATTTCCGGGGCTCGAAGGGGGAACGGTTGCTCCGGGCGTATTTCCGTGAACACTCTCTATATGAATGGCCAATTGCTTCCCGATCACCGGTTGCCCGTTTTTGCTGAGGTACACCCTCGTCTTTTCCAGAGTTCCGGGATTCCCCTCCATCCGGATGGTTCGATTTTCTACTGAAAAGTCGATGGCATTGGCTTCGCCTTTCAGAACAGACTTTTCTCCAAGGTCGTCTCTGGACATTTCGAGGTAGAGAAAACCGGAGTAAAGAGCAGAGATTTGATCCTCGGTCACAGGTATTTCGCAAATTTGAGCGTTGTTGTCGTAGGCAAATTCGGAATAGTCAACCACTCCCAGATTGATATTTTCACCTTTTGGCGTACTGATGATGGCTGAAAGCCTTCCTATATCGACTGGGGGGCCCGCCGCATTCATTCTGCAAATACTGTTGGAGAGATCGATAACCAGTTTTTTTCTGGATTCGTCGACCGAAAAGGGGCAATTGAAAAAAGAGGGCCAGTTCCAGGGTTGATCCTCACTGAATTTCCTCGGATAGAGCCATTGCTTTCCCGGGTTGAACTTCGGCTCGCCTTTAAAATAAGGCCCTATTGCACCGGTTATTCTGCCTGTTCTGAACTCCGCATCTTCGGGTACATTTCTGTACCCATCGAGGGTAAATTTTACCGACAACAAATACCCCTCAGAATCAGAATAAGTCAGGTTTTTTAAATTTTGCAAAACCGCTGAACTTTTGTCCTTCCAATCCTCTTTTTTCACCGCAATCACCGATTGAAAGAAACCCGCGGCATTCATATCCCCGCCAAAGCTGTCCATGGTGTAATCCGAGGGGTTCCAACTTCTCTTGGGCAAAACGCAGTTGAACCAACAGTCATTTAGCGCTGTAGGAGTCATAATGCCTTTAACAGAAGACCCTCCGGGCAACTCTATCATTAATTCCAGGCCAAATATAGTGGATACGCCCTGTTGATACACATCCAGATCGACAATTTTGGCGGAAGAGGGTTTGTCGGTAGAAACCAATTTACTTCCTATTAACGGGTCGCTGCTCTGATATCCGGTTTGATCCAATACTGATTTTATGAGGCAATTGCGAAGTTGAAATCGGTGTTGCCCCATCGGTTCCTGCCATGGAGAGGGGTTCGTGTTGGTCGGATCGTAGTGCGAAGGGTCGTTGTTAACAGTGGATGGGTCGGTAAAAAACTTTCCGCTGAAATGAATTCTGGGTACGTTTAAATAACTCATGATAAGCTGTTTTAAAAAGTTAATTGGTTTTGATTCCCTCTACAAAGTACATGTCTATTTTTCCTTTATTTTTGGCATCTATTTTTCCTCTGTACCTGCAAATAAAATGGTCTTTTACTTCCTCGTAAGTGGCAGCACTGATATTGATTTTACCGGCCTCCCCGGCACTTTCCATTCTGGCCGCAATGTTTACAGCATCGCCCCAAATATCATAGGCAAACTTTTTAATTCCGACTATGCCCGCAATGACAGGTCCGGTATTCAACCCAATTCTGAGTTCGAAGTAATCGCGACCTTCTCTCTTTCTGATTTTTATTTCCTCATTGACAAAATCTCTGATCTCTAAAGCTGCATTAACGGTTTCTACCGGGTTGGCGAGATTTGCTACAGGCAGCCCACCTGCACACATATAAGCATCTCCTATGGTTTTTATTTTTTCTATGCCATACTTCTGAATAATCCGGTCAAAATTGCTGTAATAGTAATTGATTTCGCTGACCAGCTTCTGGGCATCCATACTTTCGCTGGCCTTGGTAAAATCAATGAAGTCAGTAAACAAAACGGTGGCGAGATCAAACTCCCTCGCCCTTGCAGTACCTGTTTTTTTAAGCTCCTCTGCTGTCTCGACAGGCAGAATATTCATTAAAAGATCGTCCGATTTCTTTTTTTCAACACTCAGCTCTCGGGTTCTCTCCTCCACCTTTTCCTCGAGGTTTTCGTAAAGCTGAGAGTTCTCCAGGGAAATGGCCATCTGTCCACTGAGTAGTTTGAGCAACTCTACCCGATCGCGCGTAAAAACGGTGTGGGACAGGTTGTTTTCCAAATAGAGAATTCCCGTAATTTCACCTTTCAGGGAAAGAGGAATGCACATGACCGATTTTATCTCATTGTTTTTGAAGTAATAATCCCTGTTATAATCCTCACTTTCAGAGGCACGGTCCAGGACGACTGTTTCCCGGCTCCTCAACACGTAGTTTACAAGTGAATGCGGCAGGGCTTTTAATTTTTTTACATCCATATTTTTGAGATCCCTATGGCCTTCCTCTCCTGCAAACCTCTCAGCCACTGCCTTGAGTCCCGAGTTTTTCCTCAGCAATATAAGCACCCGCTCAGCACCAGCGTTCTCAATGATTATCCTCAGCAGAGCCGAGATCAAATCGGATAATTTTATCTGACTGGAAATGGCCTCGGAGGATTTTAAAATAGTCAGCAAATCCAAATCATTACCCGCAACGGGTTTTGACCCGGAAACAACGGTTGGGCCAATAGCCCTGAAATCGGATCCCGATTGAACTTCCAGTTTGAAGGAATCGTTTTCTTTGGCCAGAAGATCTGAAATGCCGGTGGCTCCTATTTTATTGAAAAAATGATGCGCATCTTTTAAATGAACGCTTGCTACGCGTTCGCTTCCCCTGCCGTTGTGAAATTGGAAGCACCGGTAATTGGCCATGGCAAAAACATCGTTGTAGCCGTACTTTCGGGAAGCGTTTATTGCTTTATTGTAAAAGTGGTCTGCCCGTCTGTGCTTTTTATTGACAAGTTGATACTCTGCATTCAGCAGGTAGTATTTGTGCGAAAAGTTATGCGGATTGTTTTGATGGTAAGTCTTAAAATTTTTCAGTATCTTTCTCAGGACTGCTTTTTGCTTTATCCTTTTTATTAATGGCAGGTCGGAGTAGCGCGCCGAAACAATAAGTCCCTTGTAAAAAAAGTGCTCAGCGGTGTGGAGCATTCCCGGTGAATCCGACAGGTACTCATCGGATTTGAGAGAGGTTTTATAGGCAAGTTCATATTCACCCCATAGGTACAGCGCTTTCATTTTGTTGATGAAGTGGAAATGAGCGAAATGACGAATGCTCAATGTACTGAGTTTGCTCACCAACTCCTGTTCCGTCTGCTCGCTTATAGAAAAAGTAGTGGGAGAATCTGTTTTTCCGCTGAGGTTATCCACTATTGTTTTCATGGCGTGGAGGGTGGTGATTACCTCCTCATTATTTATCCTTTTGAGAAAAGATTTGAATTGATTGGCTGTTGAAATTATTTCTTCAAACCCCACTCCACGCATAAAAAGACTTTGAACAGTGGCAGCACAGGCACAGGATGCGTGAAAGTGATCTCCCGATTCCAGGCCTGACTCGTAAGCCCTCCTCCAATACTCCTCCATGGTTTCGGCGGAGTCAATCCACGGAATGGCAAAATATCCTACAACAAAAAGGACTTCTGCTCTGTATTCTGAGGCCTTGTACTTTTCGACCAGATTGAGGGTGACCTTCCCGAAATCGTATCCCTTCTTTTTTTGATTCATGATGGCGCCATGAAAAATAGGGCCATTGGCCAGATGACCGATATACACCCCATCTGCGTTTCCGTATTTCAGGCTCAGGTTGACCATTCTTACTGCCAGCGCTACACAGAGTTCCGGTTGAATCTGAAAGGCAGCTCTGGCAAATGTGGCCATCAAAAGCATGGCCATTTTCATTTTTTCACTCTCCATTTCCCTCAAGTCGAGGAAGTCAGAAGGCGATTTACCCCTTGAAAGCCATTTGTATTTTAATACATCGAACAAGAAAACCGGTGGGATAAATTTCCCGGGTATGCGGATACCCAGTTCTCTCACTGCCTTCACTCCTGTTAAATAAGCTTTCCTAAAATTTTGCTGATTGGTATAAAAGTGAATTTTTGCACGGGAGATCCAGCCCCTTTTAACAGGGTCAACACAATAGTCAAGTGCGACATTGTAGTATTTTTCTGCCTCTTCATTTTCTCCACACATGTGATAACACTCAGCCAGCTGAAGATAAAGGTCACTTAACAACTCTTTATTGACATTGATCCGGCCGGACTCAACGAGGGAAACACCCGTTTTTATATAATTTAACGCCTGCTCATAAGCTGTCGCTTTTTTGGCTTTGGCACTGGCTCTGAGATTCAATGCAATTAATTGCTCAGGCATATTCTTATGATCGAATATTAAATCTCCGGCATAATTCAAATGATCGGCTATTTCGTAAACACTGTCCTTTCCGGACTTCGCAGTTTCTGACTGCAACAAGGCCATCCCGATATCCAGCCTCAGTTTTTTTCTTTCCTCCTCCTCCATCAACTCATACGCTGCCTGCTGAAGGCGGTCGTGAGCAAATTTAAAATACTTCTCACCCTTGTCCTCTATCTCTTCAACCACTCTGATCATTCCCAATTTATCCAAAACCTCCAGATCGCTCAACAGTTTATCCAGGGAGAACTTGCAGATGTTGTTCAACTGCGTCACCTCAAAGTTATTCCCAAAACAGGCCGCCGATTTCAATATTTTCTGAAGTGATAATTCGAGAGCTGTGATATTCTGGGTGAGCAATTCAAGGACATTTTCACTCAACTCCAATTGCTCTACCTCAGCCAGGTCAAAATTCCATTTTTTCTCACGGTGGTCAAAATGTATGACAGATGAGTCGTAAAGTTTGTACAAACACTGTCTCGTGAAAAACGGATTTCCATGGGTCTTTCGGTAAATCAAACGAGCGAGCTCACTGCAATTTTCCAGTGGGGTATTCAATGTCTCGGAAATCATGCTGTGTACATCACCAAACTCAAGGGGTTCCAAATTCAAGTCGGTGACCCTTATCCCCTGCTCAGACAATCTTACTTTCATAAAGCTGAGCGGATGATAGGGGTCCACTTCATTGTCCCTGTAAGCTCCTATAAGCAGGAGATGGTGGAGATTGTTTCCGGACAATTGAAGTTCGATCCACTGACGACTGGCAGAATCCATCCACTGCAGGTCATCCAGGAACAGGCAGATCATCCGGTTATTTTCAAAAAAAGTCCTCAAAAAAGCTTCAAAGGTACTGTTGAATCGATTGGCCGACTCCAGGGGTGGCAATTCAGGTACTTCGGGTTGGCTACCTATTAACAACTCTAAATCGGGAATGACATCAATGATCACTCCGGCATTGGCTCCGAGGTTTTCCTCAAACCGATCTTTCCAAATTTCTAGTTCAGTCTCGCTCTCTGAAAGAATTTGTTTAATCAGGGCTGAAAAAGCGCTGATGATTGGACTGAGGGGCGACTCATTTCCCAGTTGGTCAAATTTACCGCTGGTAAAGTACAGGTTTCTGTGGTCAATACTTTTTAATTCTTGAATGATCCTGGACTTACCTACTCCCGAATATCCGGAAACGAGCAAAACTTCTCTCTGACCCTTTAGCGCATTGTCAAAAGCCGCTTTTAACTTCTCGAGTTCTTCCCGGCGACCAAACAGTTTGTCCGGTATACTGAAGTAAAAGGATTGATCCTCCAAGCCCGTCTGGAAATCTACTATCCCCGCCTTACTGTAGTATTGCTGATTGCATTTTTCCAAATCTGAATATAGGCCGAAGGCACTCTGATACCTATCCCCGGGTTCTTTTTTAATCAGGTGCATGACTATATCAGAAATTACGGTCGGGATATCCGGTCTGAGGGTCTTAGGGCTTTTGGGAGTCAGTGCGAGATGACCGTGTATCACTTCCATGGGATCCTTGCTTTCAAAGGGAAGTTGAGCAGTGAGCAGGTAGTAAAACAATATTCCAAGCGAATACAAGTCTGCTCTATAATCCAAAACCTTGTTGGTCCTTCCCGTCAGCTCGGGTGATACAAAAGCCACGTCTGCATAGGAAACATCCCGAGGACCCGCACGGTGAAACTCCCTGCCCATTTTGGTTGCGATACTAAAACCACCCAACTGAACATTATCAATATTGGAGTCGTACCAAAAATTGGCGGTGTTTAAATCCTTGTGTAAATATCCTTTGCTGTGCAGATGCCCCACAACCTCGGCCATCTGAAGTGAAAACTTTAAAAACAATCCCATTTCCATTCCACCAGCCAAATCAATAGAAGACAGGGGTTGGTAGTCGGAGTCCTCAAATAAAAGAGCAATACTGCTTTCATGACTCAGAATTTCTTTAAAGCGGACTACATTGTCGTGGGCAACCGTTTTGAGGATTTTGGCCTCTTTTCTCAATCTATGCTCCGCAAAAGGAGAGGGATGATCATCTGCTGAAAACTTCAGAATATATGACTGCCCGGTAGGTAATTCTGTGACCCGGGAAACATGGTATTGGCTGTCCGAATACAGCGTTTCGTTTAACCGGAAGTCTGTTGTAGTTCTCATTGGTTCAATTTTTTCCTGTGCCTAAAACTGGAGACGCGGAAAATAAAATAACGCATAGTTAATTGAGTGGCTATTGGGGGTATTCATATTTTCCATTTTACCCTGGTATTAAACCAAAACTTACCAGCGTAATATTACAATAAAAACCTCGTATTTCTAAAAAATTTTAGAAATTAAATAGTTGGCTTTAACACAAACTAATTCTACCATCTGTCCCAACTCCTTTGAATCCTCAAAATGATTCTCCGAATGCGATATAGAATCCCCGGTTACCCCTTTCACCAATGGCGTAATCAAGGCGAAGATTTACCGAATTCTCTCTATCCATTGCAAACCTTATACCGACGCCTCCATTCCACTTTCTATCCTCCATTAATAGCTGATCAATTGAGTGGGTAACCGATGAAATGCCTCCAAAAACTGCGGCTCCAATTCTCCAAAATATGTGTTTTCTAAACTCGAATTGCAGAGCCGTAAGATTTCGATCCCGGTATCTCCCAAGAAGGTATCCCCTTACCCACTCATCTCCTCCCTGAAAAGTCTGATTGAAAAAAGGCGGATTCCCCAGGCGACTGTCAAGTATAAAACGACCTGCAAAAACAAGGGTTTCATACCAGGTTTTATACAACCGTAAATCCAGTAAGAATGAAGGATAGGAATTAAAAGAGTGATTGTGAGCCAGGTCAAAAGCAAAATAGTTTCCCCCGGTCGCATTCAATAGAGAATTTCGCTTATCTCGTATAAATGACAGTCCGAAATAGAGATTATCGGATTCCCTCAACTCCGGGAAATTCTCGTTTTTTTCTTCAAACTTAAAGTTGCTGTAACGCGTATATCCGGTATTGAAACCGGCAAAAACATCCTTTTTTATACCCCTTAACAACCGCAATCCCACGTCAAATCGATTGCTTTGGTAACTAAACTCAGCCGACTTCGACCTGTGAGGACCCACTCCGTAATACAGGTCAGGGTACTTAGAAAAATGAATATTCCCACTGGTAAACCACCGTTCCTCACGAAAAAAAACATCCCATTCTACTTCTGAAATTACTTGCCTGTTCCGCGTATACTGAAACTTCAACTTGGCAACCGAACTTCTGTATTCTGTTGGATCATCCAAATTAAAAGTCAAAAGTCCCACTGCACCGATATGCCCTCTCGTCTCGGGTTCATAACCCAGGATGGGAACTGCCAGAATGCTATAATTCTGTCCACTCAAGGAGTCTGTTGAACCGTCCTGACTCGTGGCAATTGACGGATTCATTGCCCAAATTACAATTGCGAAAACTGTCACAGCTAGCTTCATGTCTCAATGGGTTGTTTAAAGTATTTCCGGGCGATGACAAACAAACCGGCTGCCAATAAAAGTGAGAGTAGGAAGGTAAAAAGAAAGAGGTTTTTTTCCTGCCCTATTTGTCCAAAAAATGAATATAAAAAGCAGATGGGAATATATCCTATAAATGAGTACAAAAGATACCGTCTGAAATTCATCTGGTTGTACCCGCAAACGATGGAAATGGTCTCGGCCAGAACCGGCAAACCCCTGCTGATTACAATCGCCAGCAAACCATAGGATTCCATCAAGGCAACAGCCGATTGATTTTTCTTTTTTCCCAAACCGATAAATGAAAATTTTCCCAAATAGTATCCTATAATCGATCCCACCATTAAAGCTGCCAGGGAGATCAAAGCCCCGTAGACCACACCCAAAACGTAACCATTGATAAACATTATTATGGAGGAGGGCACGGGTAGAAGAATGTCTGAGGCCAATATTAAAAAGCTCAATACGGAGAATAAGAGCTGCTGCTCCCTTGCCTCATCCAGTATATATAAAAAATACTCCTCTATATCACCAAACAACAAAAAAGATGCGATTATCAAAATAGCGACAATCAATATGGGTAAGCCGGGATTTTTTATCCACCTCCACTGCATGAGTGCAAGGTAAATTATCTTTTTCAATTCTAAAAAAAATGGGTTTACAAATTGTCTTCCCTGGTAATTCAATGGTAAATTCTCTTTAGGGCTCAAAAAAAGGACAGGGATCAATTTTTTCATTGAGGAGAGGTTGGCCAGCGATACACTTTATGTTATAAAAGTCGCTGCGGCCGCCATCTCAATGCTTAGCGCCAACAAATAACTTAAATTCAATTATTTATCCATGACATTGTTTATCTTTGGAGGAAAGCAAAACGGGACCAAGGACTGAACCAACGGTTTTTTTACATCTAAAAGTTGGCCGATTTGATCAAATTGAATTTCAAGAAGGCATTATCGGGTAAAACCAAAAGGCGATGGCTGGTATTTCTTGCTGTCAGCCTGCCCATTTTCATTTGGTGGTGGTTCTTCTCACTGCCCAAACCGCTATTTGATTCCCCTTATTCGCTAGTGGTAGAAACCGAAAAGGGCGAATTGGTGGGTGCCCTTATTTCCGAAGATGAGCAATGGCGTTTTCCAGCTCCGGATTCCCTGCCCGAGACCTTTATTGAGGCCCTTTTGGCTTTTGAGGACAAAAGGTTTTACCATCACCCGGGAGTGGATCCCCTGGCCATAGCAAGGGCCTTGAGAGACAACTTAAAGGAGGGACGAGTGGTCAGTGGGGGAAGCACTATAAGTATGCAATTGGCTCGCATGGTGAGGCAGAGTCCAAATCGCTCCCTGAGGGCAAAGTTTATTGAAACACTAATGGCCCTTCGCATTGAGGCGGCTTACACCAAGGAAGAAATATTGCAAATTTACGCCGGTCATGCTCCCTTTGGAGGAAATGTAGTGGGTCTGGATGCCGCTTCCTGGAGGTATTTTGGACAATCCCCGGATCAATTGTCCTGGGTAGAAGCCGCCACTCTTGCGGTATTGCCCAACAGTCCTTCACTCATTCACTTTAGCAGAAACAGAGATTTGCTACTAAAGAAGAGGAACCTGCTGCTGAAAAGACTGCACCAGGAAGGACATTTCGATAGCCTCAGCCTATCCCTTTACACAGAGGAACTCTTGCCTGACCGACCGCATCCCATGCCCAATCACAGTCCACAACTCATACAGAGGCTAAAAAAAACAACGCCCGGGAATCAGCACCGAATCAGTTCAACCCTGGACCTGAACCTTCAGAGGAAGGTCAATCATTTGGCAGCTGAGTACCATCAACTAATGAAGCACAACCACATCCAACACCTCGCCGTGTTGGTGATTGATGTAAATCGAAACGAAGTTTTGGCATACATAGGAAATGTTCCCGGCGCAGACCCTTTCTCTCCCGGCAACCAGGTGGACCTGATTAAAGCGGAGAGGAGTACCGGGAGTATATTGAAGCCCTTTTTATACGCCGCCTTACTTTCTGAGGGGGAAATGATGCCCACTGCATTGACACTGGACATTCCCACACAATTCGGTGGGTATTCACCGCAAAATTTCTCCCTGAAGTACGACGGAGCAATACCCGCCCATCGGGCTTTGGCCAGATCCCTCAATGTACCAGCAGTGCGTATGCTGCAATCCTACGGCACCGAAAAGTTTCACCACCTGCTTCGCCGGCACGGTTTCTCAACTGCGGATAAGTCCACGGGGCACTACGGTTTGAGTCTCATCCTGGGAGGTGCGGAGGGAACACTTTGGGAGATTGCCTCCATGTACGCGGGAATGGCCAGAACGATCAATGACTTTCCAATTCTTTCAGCCAGGTATTCGAGCAGTGCGTATGACCCACCGGCAGTTCAATTAAAAAAATCCCGGAAAGGTCGGCTCAGCGATCATGCCCCCCTTCGGGCGGGCGCCATTTGGCATACCCTGTCCGCACTTACAGAGACAGAGAGACCCTTTTCAGAACACGGTTGGGAAAGGAGCCGACCTTTCGAAAAAATTGCCTGGAAGACCGGAACCAGTTTCGGCTTTCGGGATGCCTGGTCGGTTGGATTAACTCCGGAATACACCGTGGCTGTATGGGTTGGAAATGCGAGTGGAGAGGGCCGCCCGGGTTTGACAGGAGTTGAGGCTGCAGCACCCTTGATGTTTGAAGTTTTTAAACACCTCGGTTCCGAAGGAAAGTGGTTTGCCACACCTCATGACGACCTGCGACCGATGAGTATCTGCTCAAAAAGCGGATTCAAGCCGGGACCGAAGTGCAGAGAACAGATCGAAATTTCGGCACCCCTCAGAGGGGATGAAAGTCCCGTGTGTCCGTATCATCAGTTAGTTCACACCGATTTAAGCGGTGAGTACAGAGTCCACACAGGTTGTCAGAATTTTCTTAAAATCAAAACCCAATCGCACTTTGTTCTCCCTCCGGCAGCTGCCCAGTATTATGCAGAAGTCAATGCAAATTACCGGCCATTGCCCCCTTACAGAATTGATTGCGCGGGAAGCAGCAATAGAGTAGGCACTGCAATAGACCTCATTTACCCACGCCACAAACCGAGTTTGCTAATTCCCGTTGAACTCGACGGGAACATCAATCAAGTGGTGTTCGAAGCTGCCCACCAGCAGCCTCATACAACACTTTATTGGCACCTGAATGATCTATACCTCGGAAGCACGACCGAATTTCACCAAATGGTAGTCAACGCGCCCCCGGGTCAATACTCACTGACCCTGGTCGACAAATACGGCAACCGATTGGCTCAACAACTGGAGATTGTTCAACGGTAGATCCTGTGTTGGCACTTTTGGACCACTTTTTTAAACTTTGCTCAAAAAATAAGGAAACTTAGTGTCTTCAATCGCGTTAAATAAAAAAGCGCTAAACACCAACAAAATGATAAATAATACCAAACTCATGTTAAAAACACCCGCCCTACTTCTTTTAGTCACTCTTTTTTTATTCACTTCTTGCAGCGATTTACAGCGCATACTCGACGAGACCACCGATCGGCCATTGAGTACAGATGAAGTAGCCCTTGGACTCAAAGAAGCATTGAATCAGGGAGTGGATCACGGAGTTTCTCTTTTGAGTGCTCCGGACGGCTTTTTAAAATCTCAATACAAGATTTTACTGCCCGACGAAGCCCAAAAAGTGACGGATCGGTTGCAGAGGGTTCCCGGATTCTCCAATGTAGAGGAAGTTATTTTGGAGCGCATCAACAGAAGTGCAGAGGATGCGGTCGGCCGGGCCGGGCCCATTTTTGGACAAGCCATTCGCTCCATGACCATCGAGGATGCCTGGGGAATTTTAAGAGGGGAAGAAGACGCTGCCACCCGGTATTTACACAACAAAACCAAAGAACAACTCTACGCGGAGTTCAATCCCGTAATAGAAGAATCTTTGAATAAGTTCAACGCGCTGGATTACTGGGAATCGGCTGTCAACGCCTACAACTCCATTCCGCTTGTAGAATCTCTCAATCCACGGCTGGACGACTACATCACTACCAAAGCCCTGGAGGCCGTTTTTGACCGCATAGCCATAGAGGAATTAATGATTCGCAATGAAGTGGACAGGCGAACCACAGACCTTCTGCGGAGAGTTTTTGCCAGACAGGACAGTTGAGAATTATTCTTTCAGGCCGCGCACGAGTAATGATATGCGCGATTTCGATCTAAAAACCCCCTCTACCCGGGGTTTTATTTTTAACTTTTGTAACTTTGTCAACCCCAAAGTTCAACAAAATGGCTGATGACAATTACTTATTAAAGGGTCTGCGAAGGCGAATGGTAGAAGACCTGAAAACCAAGGGCATCAAAGACAAATTATTGCTGACCGCCTTCGCCAAGATTCCCCGGCACTTTTTCGTCGGTAAGGGATTTGAGGAGTGGGCCTATCGGGATCAGGCCTTTCAAATTGACTGCGACCAAACCATTTCACAGCCCTACACAGTAGCTCTGCAAACACAGCTGCTCGAAATCAAACCCGGATTAACTGTTTTGGAAATAGGTACGGGTAGTGGTTATCAATCGGCCATCCTTGCAGAATTGGGAGCAGACGTATACACTGTAGAGCGCTTCCAGAAATTGAGCGAAACAGCTCGCGAAAATCTTCAAAAGGCAGGATACAGCGACGTCAAAACCTTTTACGGCGATGGTTGGAAAGGGCTTCCAGAGCACGCCCCTTTCGACCGAATACTGGTCACAGCAGCAGCTGAGAGTATGCCCAAAGAACTATTGCTTCAGCTCAAAGTCGGTGGGTTGGCAGTGATTCCTGTTGGAGGCCAGGGGGAAGCCCAGAAAATGTACAAAATCCAACGCAAAAAAGACGGCAGTTTTACCAAAAGTACGCACGGTATGTTCCGCTTTGTTCCCATGCTCAAGGGGAAGAAGTAAAGGGGATTCGAAAAGACTCCACTCCGGATAAACAACGCACCCAACCCGACATCATCGGTCGGTCGTCTTTTTATTATTTTTTTAAAAAAAATGCATCTACTGGGTACATTTTTTCATCTCAACACACCTAATAAAAAAACTATACCGCTATGTTAGTCAAAACTTTTGCGTGTGCTGTACAGGGAGTAGACGCCAGAATCATTACTGCTGAAGTCAATGCAGGAGGAGCCATTAATGACAAGGGCAATTACTTTTTGGTGGGCCTGCCGGACAATGCAGTGAGGGAAGGCTATCAAAGAATCGAGTCGGCCATCAAAAATGTGGGCATGAAAATGCCGAGAACCAAATTGGTCGTCAATCTGGCTCCGGCGGACATCAGAAAAGAGGGATCCTCTTACGACTTGCCAATTGCCATTGGCATCCTGGGTAGTTCGGAACAAATGCCCTCCGAAGATCTGGATCAATACATGATGATGGGAGAACTTTCACTGGACGGAGGGATTCGGCCGGTTAAGGGTGTTTTACCCATGGCCATTGAGGCGCGGAACCGGGGATTTAAAGGGTTGTTTGTCCCAGCGGAAAATGCGCGGGAGGCGGCCATTGTAAATCAATTAAAGGTGTACGGAGTAAGCTCCTTAAAAGAAGTGGTCGACTTTTTCAAGGGTGCGATAAAGCTGAATCCCGTAGAAGTCAATACGCGCAAGGAATTTTTATTGGGCAGACAAGCCAACGGCGTTGATTTTTCCGATGTCATGGGACAGCAAAACATCAAAAGAGCCCTTGAAATCGCTGCTGCCGGCGGTCACAATGTAATACTTATCGGACCGCCGGGTTCAGGTAAAACCATGTTGGCGAGAAGGCTTCCCACCATTCTTCCGCCTCTCTCACTGAATGAAGCCCTGGAAACCACCAAGATCCATTCGGTGGCCGGTTTGCTGGCTCCCGATACCTCCCTGATAAAACAGCGACCATTCCGATCCCCTCACCATACTATCAGCGATGTAGCCCTGGTCGGAGGTGGGTCACATCCCAATCCCGGTGAAATTTCCCTGGCGCACAACGGCGTCCTTTTTCTGGACGAACTTCCCGAATTCAGGCGCTCCGTTTTGGAAGTCCTCCGCCAACCCATGGAAGAGCGAAAAGTAACCATTTCAAGGGCCAGGGTCACGGTGGATTATCCGGCGGGATTTATGATGATTGCATCCATGAATCCCTGCCCCTGCGGTTACTACAATCACCCTGAAAAAGATTGTGTCTGCGGACCGGGTGAGGTAAAGAGATACCTCAATAAAATATCGGGTCCCCTGCTCGACAGAATCGACCTGCATGTGGAAGTTACCCCCGTCAGTTACGACGAGCTGGCCGCGCGAAAGAGTCAGGAAAAATCGAGTAAGGAAATCATAAGGGCCGTTTTGAAGGCACGAAAAATACAGGAAAAACGCTTCGGGGAAATGGAGGGCATATACTTCAATGCGCGAATGCCGAGCAATATGGTCAGAGAAATTTGTGCCATCGATTCAGCTGGAAGAGCCCTGTTGAAAAAAGCCATGGAGTCGCTTCAACTTTCCGCACGCGCCTACGACCGCATTTTAAAGGTGGCCCGCACGATAGCCGATCTGGACCAGGCTCAAACCATACTCCCGGAACACATTGCAGAGGCCATACACTTTAGAAACCTGGACAGAGAGGGGTGGATGGGATAATGATTGGCCTACCGGCCATCTTCAGGACCTAAATTGCAGCAATTCATTTTTTACGTAGTCGTCAAAATGCACATGACCAAACTGATGAAATCGCACCTCTATGGGCTGAATAAATATGGGAATTTTACTTTCAGCCAGGTAAGAGGCGTGTGGCTGTAATCTGACTGCGTCTTTTTCGGTGGTGACCACAAAGTGTATTTTCATCTCCAGCTGGTCGTACATCTTTTTCAGTTGCCCGAGATCATAGGGTTTAAAATCGTGGTGATCCGGAAAGGCGAGTGAGTGTATTTTCTCCACACGATCTGCGTAGTGGTCAAACAAGGGCTCCGGATTGGCAATCCCGGTGAGTACGATGATTTCCCCACCGGGCACATGCACCAGTTTTTTCCGGGGGTCAAAGAAGTAGTATGCTTGTCCGTAGGTGAGGTAGGAGAAAAATACCTTTTGATGACTTTTGGGTTTTAATTCCGCAACGATTTTATCAGCTTCCTCCCTGCTCAGATCGGCGGGTGATTTGGTCACCACGATGGCATCGGCTCTTGCGGCCCCCGTCCTCCATTCGCGCAATCTGCCCACAGGCAGCAAAAAGTCTTTGGTATAACGCGAGGAGTATTCGGTCAAAAGGATATTCATGGCGGGGTTGACCTCCCGATGCTGAAAACCGTCGTCCATAATGATGGTCTTCAAGT
>SL_3KL_010_SEDDRAFT_10000709_pt1 | contig 28668 bp, 26 predicted proteins | sample SodLakKL_010_SED_2_FD_10381 | JGI IMG/M metagenome (IMG submission 10381)
TTTTCCCGATGCCCAATAGCATGCGGGGGAAGGAGCCCAACGCTTCATAACTGCCATCGGCGGGTTATGCCTGCACCCAGGGGCGGGTGCGATCCTCCCCTGGGAGTTTTGTGCCGGCTTCTGACTCCTCATTTCTCATTCGCGAATCCCTCGCCATGGACTTCCTCGCCCAAAGCCTCGCTGAAGCGCTCCGCATGATCTGGTCCCTGGACCCGGAGATGTACTTCATTGTCTACGTCTCCCTGTATGTGAGCTTTTTTTCCACCGTTGTCGCCTCCATTCTCGGGGTCCCTCTGGGATTTCTGGTCGCCGTGAACCAGTTTCGGGGCAAGCGGGCTGTGATCACCATCCTGAACACCCTGCTGGCTCTGCCCACGGTGGTCATCGGCCTGTTCGTCTATGCCTTTCTGTCCCGCAGGGGCATGCTTGGCCACCTCGGTCTCCTTTACACGCCCAAGGCTATCATCATCGGGCAGGTGATCCTGATCCTGCCCTGGGTGGCCACCTTTACCCTGGCCGCGGTCAGCCGGATCGACGAACGATACCGCCGTACGGCTTTGACCTTGGGCGCCGGCGGCCTGCAGGCGGCTCTGGCCGTGGCCCGGGAAGCCCGCTTCGGCATCCTGGCTGCAATCATCGCCGCCTTTGGCCGGGTCATTGCGGAAATAGGCATCGCCATGATGCTCGGCGGGAACATCAAAGGCTTTACTCGAACCATGACCACGGCCATGGCCCTGGAACACAACAAGGGCGAATTCGTCCTGGCAGTGGCCCTGGGAGTCGTCCTGCTTGCGGTAAGCCTGATCATGAACATTGCTTTGCAATTGGTTCAGGGGAAATATGGAGGCACCCGGTGAATCTGTATTCGTTGCGAGGGCTGCGCCAGATCTTTGAAGGCCGTGCCGTGCTTGACATCGAAGTCCTGGAATTGTCCTCCGGAGTCAGCTACGCCCTGCTGGGGCCCAACGGCTCGGGAAAGACCTCCCTGTTGCACATCCTCGCTTTTCTGCGACCCCCCGTAATGGGGGAAGTATTTTTTCAAGGCCGCAAGGTAGATTGGCGGGAGAAGGCCCTGCTTGGACTGCGGCACAAGGTGGTGTTGGTGGATCAACATCCGATCATGTTCACCACCACGGTGCTCAAAAACGTCGAGTATGGCCTAAGGATGCGCGGTGTGCCTTTTCGCGAGCGGCGCAAGATCGCTGAAAAATGCCTGGATCGCGTGGGCATGTGGGCCTTCGCCCATCGTCCGGCGCACCTGCTTTCCGGCGGCGAGACCCAGCGTGTGGCCATTGCCCGGGCCATGGCTTGTGGACCCGAGGTGATGCTTTTTGACGAACCTACGGCCTCCGTGGACGTGGAGAATGAGGCCGTTATTGACGGCATCGTGCAGGATTTGCGCAAAGAAAAGGGAATCTCCATTGTTTTTGCGACGCACAAACGCCTGGAAGCCACACGGTTGGCCGATGAGCGCATTTTTTTGTTCGACGGAAGACTGACCGGCCCAGGGGGTGAGAACCTGTTTTCCTGCACTTTTGTTCAGCGGGATCAGGGGACGGTCTGCGTCATCGGGGAAAACATCGCCTTGCCCGTTTCCCTGGCAAAATCCGGGGTTGCCCCTGAACCACCCCCCAGATCATTGTCCGGCCCCGGAAGAGTCTTCATCAAGCCGGACCAGATCACATTATCCTCCATTGACAAGCGTGAGGATGGCATGTCACTCCAGGATCATGTGGGCGAGGTGGTACAAATGACTGCTGAAGGCCCAAACATCAAGGTTCTTCTGGATATGGGCGTGACTGTGAGGGCGGTGTTGAGCAAGGAGGAAATCAAGCGGGTCCGGGTCATGGTGGGTGATCGAGTACGGGTGGTTTTTGGCCAGGGGGCGGTGGAGCCCGCCGTGTGAAGCAATCCTCCATCATCGGGCACTGGCATGTTGAGGCTGACCGCCACGTCCGGGCGCCAAAAACTTTTTCACACTCCCGGCGTGGGGAATCTTCAGCCAATCATGCCATGCCCCTCATCCTTTCAAGGCCCTCCACACAGCCCCATCCCGGTCATAGAGATCCGTTCGGAACTGCACCTTTCCCTCATCATCCACCCAGGCTGTCCAGTAATAAATATGCACCATCCAGGGTTGGGGGAGTGTCACCACCCGCCTGTTTCCCGATGCAATGACGCTTTCTATCCTCTCCATGGTCCAGGATGGGTTGTCTTCCAGGAGCAACCGGGCCAGTTCGAGGGGTTTTTCAATGCGGATGCACCCGTGGCTGAAGGCCCTCTGGTGCCGATGAAACAAGTGCCTTTGAGGTGTGTCGTGGAGGTACACGTTGAACTGGTTGGGAAACATGAATTTGACGCGGCCCAGAGCATTCCAGGGACCCGGCGTCTGGCGCATGAGCCATCGGAAGTTGCCGGGTGTCACTGTCTCCCAGTCCACGCTCCAGGGGTCGATGACCCGGGCATCCCTGCCCCTTCCCTGAATGAGCTCAAAATTGTTTTCCCGGGCGAAGCCGGGGTTCGCTTTCAGCCTGGGAAGATACTCCCTGACGGCGATGCTTCTGGGAACATTCCAGTAGGGGTTGAATTCCAGGTACGTCATTTTTTCGCTGAAATCAGGCGTTTCTTGATAGTCTTTGCCCACAATGACACGCATGGACAACGCTTTCCTCTGGTCCTTCCATGCATCCAGGTGAAAGGCGGCTGTGTTCACAAGGATATAGCGGTCATCCCACTGGTGCGGCAGCCATCGCCACCTTTCCAGGTTCAGAAGAATCTGCTGGTGCCGCTCCTCAGCGCTCATGTTGAGAGCGGAAAAAGTCTGGGGCCCCACCACCCCGTCCACCTGCAGCCCGTGTCTTCGCTGGAATCTTTTCACCGCAGCATATAACGCTTCATCGTAGGCGTTTCCTTTTTGAACATGCTGAGCCTTCAATTCACCCGAAACTTGAAGCCGCTCTCGCAGAACCGGTATCCTGGGATCTGATTCACCCCGCCGCAGCATGGTCCCATGAGGCACCGCAGGCCATCCGCCCATGGCCACGGTTTCCTCCATCCTTTTTCCAGCGTCGATGAGGGCCCAGTATTCACGATGGGACGGGGCGAACTTCTTGAGAGTCCTTTCCAGATCCCTGTGTTCCAGGAGGCTGTCCAGGCCGGCGAGAACGTTGGCTTTGCTCTTTTCCGTGAGCCACTGAGGATAAAGGCGGGTGGGATCGACTTTTCCCGATGAGAGGTGCGATGCGTAGACCATGAACCCATCGGTCATGAGAATGTCCAACTCGGCCAGGAGCCTGGAGTTTACAGGAAGGTTCATGCGCTCCAGTTCCAGAATGCTGGCTATTATGGACCGCACACAGGAGTAGTGGTAATCTTCCGGATTGAGGCCGTGGGCCCTTGAGTTTCCAAGAAAAAAGGGCAATTGGGCCCCCAGGTCGTTGGCGCCCTTGGGTGTCACCCACAAGGGTTGAAAATTCCGCTCTTCATAATAAACCAGAAGGTCTTTCCCCGAATGGAGCTGTTCACAGTGCAGCACCATGGCAGGAGCTCGTGTGAGCACCCCTATGGTCCTGCGCAGCTCTTCCACCACCGTTTCCGAAGCCGCAGCGCTCGATGTCCAGGGAAGAAGCGAAAGCAGTAACGCTAGAATCAGGAGGTTAAACCTCTTTATCTGCGGCATTGCGTGAGGGATTTTTCGACCTCCAGGTTCATGATTCATGAGTGTTCCTCTCAGGCTGCATGGATGCTCGATGGTCATGCCTCCAATGGGATCAATGATTTGTCAAAGATTTTGGAAAATTATAGCCATTGAAAAGTAAATATAAGGAAAGAAACAAACTTTCGTCAAGGTTCTCGCGGAACCAAATGTTTTCTCGCACCATGAAAGACATTGACAAGGAAGGTAGGGATTGCAACTATCGATCACTTTTGATCACTGTGGAAGTGTTTGTGAAAGCTGTGGTGTGTGAGATTTTAAGCTGGACAGGAGTTGCCCATGGCGCGCGTCTCTATTTTTGACACCACCCTGAGAGATGGGTTGAAATCACCTGGAACCATTCTTTCATTGGAGGAAAAGCTTCGCATGGCCAGGCAGCTGGCCCGGCTGAACGTGGATGTGTTGGATATAGGGTTTCCTGCAGCGTCCGAAGAACAATTTTCCGCTGCAGAGCGCATCATCCAGGAAGTGAAGGGCCCGGAGCTTTGTGTCCTGGCCCGTGCCACCAACCTTCGTGACTTTGACATTGCATGGAATGTTCTCAAACACGCCCCCCGGGGCCGGCTGCACACCTTTGTCCCCGTTTCCAGGGCTTACCGGGAGCACTATCTCAAGAAAAGCCTCAAGGAGACAGTGGAAATTGCCGTCAAGGCCATCGCGCGGGCCAGGGAATACACGGACAATGTGGAGTTTTCCCTTGTGGATGCTTTCAGGGCAGATCCCGAGGAAGTGAAGGCGATGGTCAGGGCGGCCCTCAAGGCGGGAGCCGCCGTGGTGAATCTTGCCGATACGGTGGGTGCGGCAACGCCTTCCCACGTGAAATCGCTTCTGCGCTTCATCGGGAAACAGGGGGAATCCTCGGGAAAGGGAAGGCTCAGCATCCATTGTCACAATGACCTGGGGCTGGCAGTGGCCAATTCTCTGGCCGCCATTGAAGGGGGAGCCGAGCAGGTGCACTGCACGGTGAACGGCATCGGGGAAAGGGCCGGCAACGCACCTCTCGAAGAAGTGCTGGTGGCTCTGCGCGCTCATGGGGAGCTTTTCAAAAAGGAAAGCGGTGTGAAGATGGAAGAGATCTACCCCACCTGCCGCCTGGTACGCCGTCTCACGGGAATCGGTCTCCAGCCGCACAAGCCGGTGGTGGGAAGCAACGTGTTTGTTTTTGAGCCGGTGGTGCCCCAGCTTGAGGACAACGAGGACAAGCCTCCCTGTGAAATCATCGATCCCCGGGAACTGGGCGCTGACAATGTGGGAGACGTTCTGGCCGCAGAGACGGGCCTGGAAGCTTTCAGAAACAAACTCATGGAGCTGGGATATGAGTTCACTGAGGACCAGACTTGCCAGTACTATGAGGATTTTAAGGATCTTGCAGGCAAAAAGGGCCTGGTTTTTGACGCCGATCTCGAGCTCCTGCTGGGTTCCCGAAGCCCCACGATGCAGGTTCGCTACCGGCTGCTCTATTTAAATGTCACGGCAGGATCCATTTCCGTGCCCAATGCCNCAGTGCAGCTGGAAGTGGATGGACAGATTCTGCAGGATGCGGGGTTCGGGCACGGGCCGGTGGATGCAGCCTTCAAGACCATTTGCAAGATTGTGAGACGCTTTCCCAAACTGGTGCGCTATGAAGTGAGGGCGGTCACGGGAGGTACGGATGCTCAGGGGGAAGTCTCTCTGCGCCTGGAGGAGGGGGGTTGCCTGGTCAGTGGGCGAGCCGTGGACACGGACATCGTGCTTGCCAGTGCGCGGGCCTTGGTGGATGGTCTGAACAAACTGGAAAGCCTTCAGGGAGAACCTCCCATCTCCGAATTCACGGACATGGAGAGCTGGCTTCCAAGGCTGTGACGTGCAAAGGAACTCCCCCTTCCAGGGGGTGAGAAATCAAAAGGCCTGCAGAAAAAAACATTTGAGATAACGGGTCTCGGGCATGGCCAGCAGAGGGGGGTGGTCCTTGGCCTGCCCCCTTGCTTCCAGAAGCCTCAGTTCCCGCCCGCTCGCCTGTCCCGCTTTGAGAAGGACCTCTCGAAAGGAGCTTTCATCGAGGTGGTAGGAACAGGAACAGGAGATGAGAAGGCCTCCCCTTTTGAGTGCCAAAAGGGCTCTTCGATTCAAGTCCGTGTACCCTTTCTTTGCCTCCAGGAGCGCGCTTTTGGATTTGACAAATGCGGGGGGGTCCGCAATCACCACGTCAAAGGTGTCTTTGGGAAGCTCTTTCAATGCCTGGAAAACCTCCCGGGTTTCAAAGCGGCATATGGATGCGAGACCATTTTCCTGAGCGTTGCCTTTCCCCTGTTCGATGGCCATGTTTGATTCATCGATTGCAAGAATCCCGGCGGCGCCCCCTGCTGCGGCCATGAGGCTCCAGGCACCGTTGTAACAGAAGAGGTCCAGGACCTTTTTCCCCTGGACGAAGGGTTTGAGAGCCTGGCGATTGTCCCTCTGGTCCAGGTACATGCCTGTTTTCTGACCCTCCACCGGGTCGATGAGGTAGCGGATTCCATCCAGTTCCACCCAGTGGTCTTGAGGAACCTTTCCATGAACGACGCCCTTGGTGAGGGGCAATCCTTCCAGAAGTCTCACTGCTGAGTCGTGGCGGAAGACGATGGTTTTGGGTTGAAGAACATCATGAATGGCCTCAAGAATTTTTGGTTCAAGCCTGGCCATGCCTACCGTGTTGATCTGGTACACCACCATGTCCCCATAACGGTCCACCACCAGTCCCGGGAGTCCGTCCGATTCTCCAAAGACCACCCGGCAGCATTGAGCTCCGGGATAGAGGAGTGTTCTGCGCTCCTCATAAGCCTTCGCCATGCGCTCGGTGATGAAATGTGCATCGGGCTCCGGGCCGGGGCCCGAAACAAGGCGGACGGCGATGAGTGAGCGAGGATTGATGTACCCGTGGCCCAGGGTCTTGCCCTTGTGGGAGAAAACCTCCACCCAGCCGCCGGGTTCGTATTGACTCAGGGGGTCCGCTATTTCATTGCTGAATACCCATCGGTGACCCTGAAGAATTCGTTTTTCCCTGCCGGGATTGAGATACAGGGGCTTCATGTGGATTCTCCTGGGGACTCAAAAAAAAAGCGCCCCTCAAGGGACGCTCGAATATTCGATCCCACTGAAAGGGTTCAGGAGCCCTCAGCGGGGCGGATGGAATCGAGCAGGATGTGGTAATCGTCGTACATGTCCGCTGAACTTTCAATGATTTCATAAAGGTCGTCCAGGTCCATGTCGATCACGGTGTCTTTGTCGGGAGACTCTTCCTTCAGTTCGATCCAGATCCAATCGAGGAGCATTTCTTCCGAGTCTGTGTAACCTTCTTCCTGTTTATCCAGTGAACCGTCGGCCACTTTTTTGGCGACAGTTTTCATCGCAAGTCTGACAAAATCTCTCATTTCCATTGTGCGGGGCCTCCGTTGATCAATTCATTCATGTCCCATGCATGTTCATCCCTGACATTTTCCGCCTGCCTTGTCAGCACCCAGTATGGGACCAGCGAAACTACCTAGGGCTACATAGCCCATTTGATATGTCGATTCAATCTATTTGTCTCCAAATACGCACAGGGAAGTGCAGGAAATGCAGGAATTGCAAGCCTGTTCCGAAGGACTTGAAGGTGCTGAGGGCCGCAGGGGGATCAGCGGCATGTTTCCCGGCCCTGGGTGCAGGACTCAAACCATTCTTTTCGTTTCATCCACAACAGCGCCTGAGATATGAGGGCGAGCACCGGAAGCTCCATGAGCGGTCCAACAACCAGGGCGATGGCCACCATTGGTTCATGGGGGAAGGCGACCAGGGCGATCGCCAGGGCAATGGGAGAGTTCCTCGCCAGAGTTGTGCAGCTCAATGACACGAAGTTTTCGTAGCTGCTTCTGAGTGCTTTGCTCACAATGAGGGCGAGGAGCAGATTACAGCAGAAAAACAGGGCGAGGGGAGGCAGAAGGTGCAGGAGTGTATGGGGATTTTCCGTGATGGCTTTGCCTTCTGAGGCAAAGATGGCCGCGATGGCCAGGGCGAGCAGCACCGTCTGAGCCGATTGAACGGGAGGCAGAATTCTTGCGTTCAGCCAGTCACGGGATTTGTAACGGGAGATCATGTGCCGAAGACCGCTGGCTGCCAGAAATGGCAGCAAAAGCACAAGAACGGCGCTTTGGATGATGAGAGACCAGTCAAGAGGAAACACGCTGCCCGCAAGCAAAAAAAGATAAGCGGGCAGCAACGCAAGCTGCAGCACCATGTTCACCGGCAGCAGCGCCGTGCTCAAAGCCAGGTTGCCCCTGGCGATGCCCGTGAACACAAGGTACCAGTCCGTGCAGGGTGTGACCATCAGCATGATGAATCCCACCCAGAGGGCAGGGTGATCGTGGAGAAAGAGCCAGCCCAGAAGCCACACAAAGGCAGGCGTCCAGATGAAGTTGATGATCAGGCTGGCCATGGCCACATGGCGGTGCAGGAACGCGTTTCCAAAATCTCGCAAGGGAACCTGAAGAAACACACCTGCCAGCATCAGCATCAACAGGGGCACAATGAAGCTTCCCGCCCTCTGAGCGACGGCGGGCTCAGTGCCCAGAGCGAGCCCCATGAAGACGGCTGCAAGGATTATGAATGACTGTGCTTTCTCGGTGAAAGTCATGGGGGCAGTTTCATGTTCTGCTCTTTATGGGAACACGGGCGATGCATGGGTTTTGCGTGAGGACTGAGACGACCCTCACGCAAGTGTTATGGCCCAGCCGATGATCAGCACCATGACCCATGCAGTGCAGAGTGCCCAAAGGGCTTTTTTCCAGTGCTTTCCAAAATAATTCTTGCTGGAGTGTGCCACCCAGGTCCAGTTGAACCACACGTGGAAAACGATCAAAACCAGCATGAAAAGGGAAAGGTAGAGATGAATGTCTCCCCATTCATGCCGGTGCAGTCCCAGAAAGTACCTGGAAACATCGGTGCCTCTTCCCGTGGGGATCACAAAAGCGAGAATCAGGCCGATGGCCGTGATGGAACAGAGGCTCACGAAAAGCAGGGCATCGATCAAATACTTCCAGTCATTCTTTTTCATAACTCTCACTCCCCAATGGGCATCCATTTCTCACTTTTCCATCGGTCACCGGGGGAGGGGGAATTGTCCCCCGTGAGCTCATGGAGGCGTGATGCGTTCCGCGGGAATGAGGAGAACGGGCACGGGTGCCGTCCGGACGACCTCTTTGGAAACGCTTCCCAGAAATATCTCTTGGGAGAAGCCCCGACCTTGGCTGCCCATGACGATGAGGGACACGCCGCGCTCCCGGGAGCATTGGATAATTTCCTTTCCCGGGTGTCCGTAAGGAATTTCAATGGACACTTCCTCCGCCCCCATGCCAAGAAGGTGGTCCCGCAGTTTTTCCAGGCGTGCCCGATCGATGCGGTTGAAGTCTTCCAGGTACTCTTTCACGCGAAGCTTGTCCTGCACATGCAGGAGGGTGATGCGCCGGGCCCCCGTTTCCACTATTTTTTCCAGGTAGGAAAAGGCCCGCTCGGCAGTCTTGGAAAAATCCGTCACGTAAAGGACGTGGTGCGCCATGTTTTCACAGGCGATCTGACAGGTTTTACAGCCCTCTTCCAGGACGGTCTTGAGCCGGACGACCAGAACGGGCAGGGTGGAGCTATTGACCACTTCAAAGGCCACTCCCCCGAGGGTGGCCGCGCTCACCAAAACATTGCGGCCATGAGAACCCACCACGATGAGGGAACATTCCTTTTCCTCGGCGACGCGGTGAATTTCCATGTGGGGAAGACCAAGGACAAGCTCCGTTTCCACCTGAAAACCCTGTCCCGCCAAAATGGTTTTTTGTTCCTCCAGGGCTTTTTTGAGCTCCGATTCCAATTGCTCCGTGAGAGCGCCCACATCGCGGACATTGGCGCAATGCATGAGCACCGCTTCCCTGGAGCCCAGGCAGGCAAGAAAGTTCATCTGCTCCATGACTTTGGAAGAGGCTTCCGAAAGGTCCGTTGTCACGAGAACACGCTTCAGCATGGCTGACTCCTCTGGTGGCTGTCTCCGAATACATTGTCCCGGCACAGGATCCGTTCATTGGCAAATGTCCAATGACGGATACGGATGTGCCGGCGGATTCTTCGTTTGTCTAAACTTCGGCTCGATTACGACTGCTCTCGCCTCACGCTCTTGCCACTGCCCCATGGTCGAACCAACCCTTTGTTTTCACGCAGATTTTCACTAGCATGAGCATCAAGGGAACCTCGATGAGCACTCCGATCACCGTGGCCAGGGCGGCCCCCGACTGTAGCCCGAAAAGCATGGTGGCGGTGGCGATGGCCACTTCGAAGTGGTTGGAGGCTCCGATCATGGATGCGGGTGCGGCATCCTCGTAGGGAAGTTTGATCAGCTTGGCCGCCCCATAGGCGATGGCGAAGATGAAGAGGGTCTGAAGGGTCAGGGGGATGGCGATCCACAGAATGGTCAGAGGATTTTCTATGATGGTCTCGCCCTTGAAGCTGAAAAGAAGAACGAGGGTCCCAAGGAGGGCGATGATGGAAATTGGGGTCAGAAAATGCAGGAACCGGGTGGTGAACCACACGACCCCCTTGGTCTGTATGATCCACTTGCGTGAAAAGTATCCGGCCACCAGGGGAAGGGCCACGTAGATGGAGATGGAAAGGAGCAGGGCCTGCCAGGGAACGGGCATTTCATTGATTCCCAGGAGCCATTTGCCCAGAACTCCATAGAGGACCAGCATGGTGAGGCTGTTGATGGCCACCATGATGAGGGTGAGTCCCTGGTTGCCTCGAGCCAGGTATCCCCACATGAGGACCATGGCCGTGCAGGGGGCGATGCCCAGAAGGATCATGCCCGATATGTAGGAGCGGTAGAGGGGAACGACGGATCCGTCCTTGAGCACATCCATGCCCGGCAGGAAGTCTTTGAAAAGAAACCCCACGAAGAAGAGGGCAAAAGCCAGCATGGTGAAAGGCTTGATGAGCCAGTTGACCACGAGAGTGAGGATGACTGGTTTGGGGGTGCGCCCGGCGCGCAGGACTTCCGCGAAGTCGATCTTCACCATGATGGGATACATCATGAAAAAGAGGGCGATGGCGATGGGAATGGAGACCACGGGGGCGTCCCCCACATAGATGGCCATTCCATCCAGTGTGGATGCGACACCGGGAGCCAGCCTGCCGAGTGCGATGCCTCCCACGATGCACAGGGCCACCCACAGGGTGAGATACCTTTCAAACACATTGAGGTTCTTTTCCCGGGCTGCGGCTTTTTCTTGCTGGGGCATGACCAGTCCTCCTTCAGAAGTGATCGTGATTGGGCAACTTGCCGGGTCTTTTTTCAAGGGTTGGGCTGCCGGGGCAGTTCAATCTTCCCTGGCCTTTTTCAGCACAATGGGCACATGGAGGATTTTGGTTCCGAGGCCTTCGCCTCTTTTGATTCCTGCACAAATCCCGCAACTCACAAGCAAGAATGCTTTTGAGATTTTCCCGGTCTTTGGCGATCTCTTCCGATTCAGTGAGAGAAGAGCGGATCCATTGGAGGAGCAAAGGAGGAAATGAGTCGGAGATGCGGTAAAATACCCAGCGTCCATCCCGGCGGCTGATCACCAGCCGCGCGTTCTGAAGCACGCTCATGTGGCGGGAAACGGTGGGGGTGGCCAACTGCAGCATTTCCGTGAGCTGGCACACGCACAACTGGGCATGTTCCGCAAGGGCGGCGATGACGCGCAAGCGGCTGCCGTCGGAAAGAGCCTTGGTCACGTGAACGGTCGCTTTCATGACGTGCCCTCCATTCACCTGCTCATTTAGCAAAATGACTAAATTAAAATAACGTCTCAATCAATTGTCGTCAACGGGCTTCTTGGAAGGGGTCAAGACCAGATGAAATGAGAGCCTTTTGCAGTCAGCCACCAGCACTTGACCCTCTGTGCTGCTTGGGCTTAATTCGGTCTGAACAGATTTTTCAGCTGCATGGGAAATATCCTTTTCTCCCCACTGATCACTTTCCGGGGAGTGAAGACCGCTTTCCCATCGTTGAACTCAGAAATGGTGATGCCTTTTTGAGCTCATTGGAAGCTCCTCCCCAAGCCAGCCCATGTTGGTCCGGTCCCCGAAGATTCCTCCTGACACGTGCATGGCGTTTTTGAAACCGAGTTCGCGGAGGAGAGGCAAAACGCGTGCTGTGCGCTGGCCCGTCCTGCAGATCAGGGCAAAAGGGCGCGACATGTCCTGATGCAGCAGTGCTTTCAGGTCATGGATAAAACCTTCCAACCCCGATGGATGGTTTTCCAGCGATAGGGTTACGGCACCTTGAGGCACCCCCGTGGCAAGCCATTCACCGGGGCGTCTCATGTCTATGATGAGCAGGCCTCCATTCTGCTGCTTTTCCCACGCGTTCCTTGCCGCCAGGTTTTCCTCGAAGGAAGCGCCCTGTACTCCGGGAGCTCCCATGACAATGAAAAAAATGATGAACAATGCAGGCAGTTTCATGGTGCGCGTGATTTCCTTTCCTTCATCCCTGAAATGTCGTCATGGGTTTTGGAGGGGTCATTTGGGATCAGAATCGGTGCAAAAAAGGTTCCCATGAGTATCAAATTGACCCCTTTCACTTTGACTCCCCTGCGGAACTTGCCCCTCCCAGCATCTTTTCAAGGGGGAGAATGTTGCGGTGGGCCCATTTGCCCCGAACCACCCCCTCCTTCATGAGAACCAGCCCCGGATTGGATCGAATGATCGTCTTCAGGGCGATTTCATCGGAAAGATAAAAGGGGTAGGATGCCTGGTGCGCCTGTGTGAAATCCTCCACCGCCTGCAAAGAGGAGCCCGTGAGCACAATGAGCGGATGCCCGTGGTCCTCAGCTGCCTTGGCGAGGGGGGTGATCCTGTCTTTAAAGGCTTCCATGCTGGTCCGCTGGAGATCGTGGGCCACCACGATCAGCAGATAGCCGGGCTGAGTGAGGAAAAATTCCGTGAGATCATGCCCCTGGGCGTCTTGAATGTAAAAGTTTTCAATGGCTGCTTCCTGCGGGGGCCGGGTGAACTCCTTGCGCTGATCCCTGAAGGTCCACTGAGCCGTCCACTGGGGGTCGTTCCAGGGGTAATCATGGGCGGGGTACTCCCTTTTTTCGCCGGTGCGGGTGTTCTCAAAAATAAGGTAGACATTGGCCTCTTCCCGTGGAGAAATTGCCAGTTGTGCCACAGGGCTGCCCACTTTCCAGGGCCTGAAGTCCATGAGGGGCAGGTTGTGCAGACAGTATAGGGAGAGCAACACGGACATGGATGCCAGCAGCGCCATGAGCCCCAGGTCTCCCTTTGGGGACCAGAGGGGTTTCAGCTTTTTGCGGTGTGAAAAGAGCACAACGGCTGCGGTCAGGAGAACCATGTTTTTATAGAAGGTTTGCCAGTTGCTCATGACGATGGCGTCGCCAAAACAACCGCAATGGGGCACCGGGTTCGTGAGGGCGATGAAGAGGGTCAGGGGGGTGAAGAAAGCCATGAGGAGCAGCCCCCCCAGGGCGGTGAAGGGCATTTTGATGCGCAAGACCGCGCCAAGGCCGATGACCAGCTCCAGGGTGCTCAACAGGACGGCCAGGGGCAACGCAAAGGAAAGGAGCCCTGGGATACCGAATGCAAGAAAATAGTCCTGGAGCTTATAAACCGATCCCAAAGGGTCGATGGCTTTCACAAAACCCGAAAAAATGAAAGCTCCTCCCAATGCGATGCGCGACAGAAGGATGGTTGTCTGTGTGAGCATGGGTTTTAGGCGTGTTTCCCTGCAGTTTTCGAGTCCTTCAGCCGTTGCCGTGTTGCGCAAAAAAGCCTTGTCCCATCGCGGCGCAATGACCCCCCATTTGTCCCGGGGCTTTGTGTATCAGTTTCGTGCCACCACTTCCCCCACGATCCGGTAATAGATGGTGGGGCTTTCAGGGTGATTGTAGGTGACCGCCACCATTCGGCTGATGCGGTGAGGGCGGGGCTGCAGGCGAAGTTCCACGGCGATGGTCTTTTCTTCGCCCGGCAGGATGGGTTCCCTGGGCCATGATATGACGCGAGTGCCGCAGCAGGCGCGAACATTGCTGATGATCACGGGAGCATCCCCTGTGTTCAGGCATTTGATTTGGAGAGTGGATTCGGGCATCTCGTCCACATACACGGTTCCATAGTCGTGGCCCCCGTTTTCAAAAGCCAGCTTCGGGCCTTTTCCCGCATGGGCCTGCGTGGCCATGGATGCCATCAAGAAAAAGCTCAGAAAGAGAAAGATCCTTTTTGCCATGGGTCAATGATCCCTGATGCTTACAGGTTTATGCCTGGTGAAGCGCACGGGAAACACATGTGCGTTTCATGGGTGCCTTGAGCGCATGCGGCGGCACGGACCCGTGCCCAAGTGTCACTCCGGAAAGCCTGATGGTTGGCCCCAGGGGGTTCACCTCTCAGCGATACATCATCAGATTGGCGACAGGTCAGGCAAGGCCTTGGCCTGGCCCCCATCTTCACTGCCCGGGCATCCGCAATTTCAACGGTCTATTCATCCGAAACAGGGGCGGCAGGAACCTCCCTCGGCGTGAATTCCAGGCACCCTTCATGGGGCATCATGGAAGAGGACCCTTCGATGAAAATGGTGGCGTCATAGCGGGATTCCAGATTGATCAGGTCCTGCCGCTTCTGGTTGAGCAGGTAGTTGGCCACTTCGATGGAAAAGGTGCCCTTGACGGAGGCGGATTTTTTCTGCACCAGGCCCAGCCAGATTTTTCTGAAATAACACAGAGCCGTGGCCTCGGCGGAGCGCGTCATGCCCGATCCCCGGCAGACGGGGCACTCATGGTGGGATCCCTTGATGATGTTGAGCCCAATGTGCTGGCGAGACAGTTCCAGAAGCCCAAACCGGGAAATGCGTCCCACGGTCACCTTGGCCTTGTCCTTTTTGATTTCTTCCTTGAGTCGACGCTCCACATCCCTCATGTGGCGGGATTCCTTCATGTCGATGAAGTCGATGACCACAAGACCGCCCTGGTCGCGAAGGCGCAATTGGCGGGGAATTTCTCCCGCAGCCTCCATGTTGACCTTGAAGACCATTTCTTCCAGGTTTCCGTCACTGCTGGTCCTGCCCGAATTCACATCGATGGACACCAGTGCCTCTGTGGGATCGATGACCAGATATCCCCCCGACTTCAAGGGCACACGCCTCTGGTAAATCTGTTCGATCTGGTCTTCCAGGTTGTACTTGTTGCAGATGGGCGTGTCTCCCTTGTGCAGCCTCACACTGCGCTGGTTCTTGGGACTGATGATGCGCAGGAATTCTCTGACCCTCTGGTACACTTCCTTGTCGTCCACCAGAATGGTTTTGATCTGGGGGGTGAAGTAGTCGCGAATGACGCGAATGGCCAGGTCCTGCTCCTTGTAGATCAGTCCGGGAGCCTCCGTTTCCTGCACCAGTTTTTTGATTTCTTCCCAGATCTTCAGAAGATGATTCAGGTCTTCGGTCACTTCTTTCTTGTTGCGGTTCTCTGCGGCGGTGCGAACGATGAGTCCCACATCCTCGGGCATTTTGAGGCCGTGGGCCAGTTCTTTGAGCCTCTCCCTCTGCTTTTCGTCTTCGATTTTTCTGGAGACACCCCTCTGGGACTGGCCGGGCATGAGAACGATGTCGCGGCCTGCCAGTGAAATGTAAGTGGTGAGAAGGGCTCCCTTGTTTCCCACTTCGTCNTTGACAACCTGCACCAGGACTTCCTGGCCCGCCTCGATGACATCCTGAATGCGGGCGGACTCGGTGGGGTCGCTTTTGTAGTATTCGGGATGTATTTCCGGGAAGGGCAGGAAGCCGTTTTTTTCCTTGCCATAATTGACAAAGGCTGCCTGAAGACTGGTCTGCACGTGGGTGATGATGCCCTTGTAGATGTTCCCGACCAGTTTGCTCTTGCTTGCACTTTCAAGGAAAAGGCCTTCGAGGGTCTGTCCTTGAACCACCGCCACTCGGAATTCCTCAGGATGGACGGCGTTGATGATCATGGTTTGTTGAGTCATGTGTTTGCCTTGTTTTTGTTTTTGCTGCGCGGTGCCTCAGGTGCTGTTTGGCCTGGTGGACAAAGGTGCGCAGGGCGATTTCCCGGTTTCCTTGCATGGTTCCGTCATAGGGAGCATCCAGGTAAGGGATGCGCATTTCATGAAGAAGGGGTTTGAGGACGGAAGCGCAGACAGTGCTTGGCATGCAGGTGAAGGGAAAGACGTTGACGATGCCGTCAAAGCCCTCATGGACATACTCCAGTGCGCCCCCGATGCTCAGAGCGGCTTCCGTGCCGATGTCGAAATTGAAGAGACGGTCCTTTTGCAGTTGCCGTTCAATGTCGCCAATGCTGTGGTCTTTCTGAATGTCCAGGTGTCTGAGAGCCCGGTTGTAGGCTTTCCCCTGGCGCCATTTCTGGTAGAGGTCCTCGATCTTGTTGGCGAGCAGCTGCTTGGAGGTGAGACGAAGGGTTTCGTGATCCTTTCCCAGCCAGGCTCTGTTCCAGGTGTGCCGAAGCTTTCTTCCGCGGTCGAAGGTGACGTAGTTGATCCATTCGGCCAGGGAGGCGTCCACCACTTCCGCGCCACACTGTTCAAGCTGGCGAATGATGTTCTGGTTGGAATCGGGATGGGTTCTCAGATAAATCTCACCCACGACGCCGATGCGGGGCCGCCTGGGGGCGTCGGGGTCCATGAAGGACGCGGTGGTGGCCACGATGTCTTCCAAAAGATTATAGATGCGTTCATAATCGGGCTCAGTTCCCGACTCGAAAATGACGTTCTCCATGGCCTGAAGGGCCGTTTCCATGAATTGATCCGTGAGGCCCGGGCGCAATTCATAGGGGCGCACACGCCAGACGGTTCGGTCCAGAATGTCCGCCACCACAATGGCCGTGTAGCTCAGCTTTCTGAAGACAGAAGCTTTTTCAGGGGCCATGATGTCCGCGGTGCGGTAAGAATTTTCCGAGGAGAGGTAAACGATGGGGACGTCCTGGAAGTCTTCAAACTGGTCCAGGACCAGCCGGTGCAGCTTGTTATACATTCCGAAACGGCATGGCCCGCCCGCCTCGGGCATGAAATAGGCGTAGTTTTCCCCTCGAAAGGCTTCTCCCAGCCGCTCTTTTTCCTCTTGGAGGTGGACGAGCACGTCGCCCAGGGTGATCTGGCAGGGAAAGCATTCCTTGCCCGAAGTGTGCTGCTTGCCCAGGTGCAGGCCCTTGTAGGTCTCCATGAGGACGGCATTGACGCCCATGGCTCTGAAGCTCGCGGCCAGCAAGCGGCAGGGAAAAGGGGCCATATTGGGAATCAGCAGAGTTTTTTCAGCCACATGAAATTTGCCCACGCGGGTGCGAAGGCGCTGCAGAGAACTGTTGTTGGGCATCTCCTGCCCCGAATTTACATGCTGCATGCCAATTTTTCCCTTAAACCGTTGATGGATGGGGGGGTCCCAGCGTTTCTCTGAACATTCTTCACCACATTTCGAAAAGCCTCTATGCGTGTGAGCACCCCGGCAACGGCGCTGTGTTCGTCCAGTTCCAGGATAAGATAGGGCTTTTGGCTGAGTATGTGGCGGTAAAAGTGTTCGATGAATGAGTCGGCGCCGCAACTGAAGTTGGTGATGTGAACGCCGAACCAGTTGGGTTCGCGGGCTATGCGCTTCGCCGCCTTGAGAATCCTTGTTCCCGATCCCCAGTACATTCTAGGAAAATCACTGAGGTCCTCTCCGTCGAGGTCCAGGAAATCCATGGGCAGTGCAGAAATGCCCAGCTTTGAAAAATGCCTGCCCATTTGCAGGTTCATTCGTTCATCGTAAATGTTGTAGGCGCGGCCTGTGACGATCCAAAGAGGTTCTTCTGGCCCAAGGGCCCTCAAGACTTCTCTTCCCCTGGCCAGCAGTTTCTCTTTGAAGGCCTCGTGCTGCTTCCAGGCTTCCGAGACAGCCCCCATCACATCCTGAAAGGATCTTCCCTCTCCACGGGGGAGGTGCGAATGCACCATGCGGGCCAAGTGTTCAGGGCCGTCCTTGAGAAAAACATTGGGGCGAATGAGGCTTTCCTCGGGAATTTGCAGGGCGGCCTTGGTCATGTACTGGGAACTTTCCACCAGAGGACAGAAGTATCCAGCCTCCTCTTTGCTCTGGGTGGGCATGTTGATGGTGTTGGGAAGAAAAAGATAGTCCACGCGATCCATGAGATGCCGCACGTGTCCGTGAAACACTTTCACGGGGAAGCATGTCTCACAGTTCATGCACTCGATGCCCTGCAGGACGATTCCGCCGTTGGTGGGCGGACTGATGAAGACATCGAATCCCAGGTTGGCGAACATGTGGGACCACAAAATGCCCCATTCCAGGGAATGAAGGCCGAAGGGGATGCCGAGGGAAGGCCTGTTTCCTCCTCGAGGGGAAGGGCTTTCTTCCTGAAGGACTTGAATTCCTTTTTGCGTCAGGGCTTCATGGAACAGCTGGTCTCTTTCCAGAAAATAATTGGTCGACCGGGTCCCCCTGTGATGGGTGACCTCATAGCGGCCACAGTCTCCTCCCCAGATGCTTTTTCTGCTTCCGAAAGCATAGACTTTCAACTTGCATTCGTTGTGGCACTTTTTGTCCGCCCTGCAGATGGTCTCAGAAAAGCTGACGGTGCGACCCACCAGCTGCTCAAAATCGTGAACCTTGGGAGTGATTTTGCCGGCCTCCACAAGCTCCTTGACCATCAACGCCGCCCCAAAACCTCCCAGGACTTCACGGTGCTTGGGCACGAGAAGGGGCTTTTGGAGAATTTTTTCAAAAGCGGCCACAATGCCCTTGTTGAGGGATGGGCCACCCAGAAACATGATGCGGTCCCCCACCCGGCGTTTCTCCACAACTCTGTTCAGGTAATTGTGGACGGTCGCATAGCACAAACCTGCGATCAAGTCTTCTTTCTTGGCACCCTTTTGAGCATAACCGACCAGGTCCGTTTCCATGAAGACAGTGCATCGTTCCGCAAGATGCAATGGTGACCGGGCAGAAAGGGCCACTTCCTGAAATTCACCCACAATATTGATCTTCATTTTGTTGGCCAGCTCATGGAGGAAGCTTCCCGTTCCCGCGGCACAGACCTTGTTCATGTCAAAGTCAAGGGGGTGCGTGTTGTCGATGCGAATGTACTTGGAGTCCTGGCCCCCTATTTCAAAGATGGTGTCCACTTCCGGATCCACCGCGATGGCTCCCCGCGCATGGGCGGTGATCTCGTCGATGACGAGGTCTGCGTCCAGAAAGTCTCCCACCACGTTCCTGCCCGATCCCGTGGTGGCCAGGGCGATCAGCTGCAGCCGGCCTTCCCAGTTCTTTTTTAAAGTGCGCAGGAGTTCCTGGGCCACTTCAATGGGCTTGCCTCGCGTGGGCAGGTAACACTTGTGCAGGATGTCTCCCCTTTCACCGATCAGGGCGTACTTGGTCGACGTGGAACCGATGTCCACGCCCAGGTAGGCGCGAACGGGGGTGTCCCGGCGCAGCCCCGGAAGGGCGATGAGATTGTCCTCGTCAAAGTGTGTCTGGCGGATTTCAAGGGGATCGGCCAGAGGGAAGCCCTCTCCCTCCCCTTCCACGATTCTGTCCAGCAGCGACAGGTCAAGGGTGTTGTGAATGCCTTGCGCCTGGGTCTGCAGGGCCACACCGAGGGCGCCCAGGGACGTGTGGTGGGGGGGGACTTTCAGTTCGGGAAAGTAGCGCTGAAAAGCCTGCACCTGCAATTGGTTGGAGGCCATACCGCCAATCATGATGATGGGGGAATCCAGCTTGCGGTTTCCCACGATGGTGCTCATGTAGTTGGCGGCGTTGCCGTGGTGCAGGCCGGCAATGATGTTGGAAAGAGTTTCCCCTTTGTTTTGAAGGTGGATCATGTCCGATTTGGTGAAAACGGTGCACCGGCACGCAACGGGAGCAGGATTTGTGCTTTGAAGGCCCAGCTGAATGAAATCTTCCAGCGTCTGCTGAAGCTTGTTCTGGTCCATATGAAAGTCGCTGCCATACATGGAGTACACAAGCCGCTCCGCCTGCTGATCGATGAAGGAACCCGTTCCCGAAGCACAGGGGCCATTCATATTGAAGGATTCCAGGTGCCAGCGCCCGTTTTCGTGTCCCATCTGGAGCAGCGTGGCGTCCTGGCCTCCCATGGCAATGATGGTCCGCACCTGGGGGGCCACATGAGCTGCACCCATCGACTGGGCGATGGTTTCCACTTCGTAGGGCGCGTCGAACAGTTCGGCGAGTGTCAAACCGCTGACGCCGGTGAATGAAAAAGACCGAATCTTTTTTTCCGGATCCAGGGCCTTTCCATGCAGCAGCTGGTGAACGAGTTCCTGCAGCTCTTCGTAAACCAATCCAAAGTGGCGGATATAAGGGGCTTCGTAGATCACCCTGCCTTCCTCGTCGATCGCCACGCAGTTGATGCTCACTGAACCCACATCGATACCCAAATCAACAAACATCCATCTATTCCTTTGATATTGTTATAAGATCAGATTGTCATGATTTGTGTAAAAAGCTTAATCTTTATACTATAAAATTTTTATGTCCACTGTTCAATCTTCATGTTGGAAGCCTGATGTTGGAAGTGGGACAAAACAGAGGGGCTGGATCAGCCGGGGATGAAACAAAATTGTGTTGGCCACAGGTCAATTTCCTTGGGCGGAGGGAAGGGTTGAAGTCGTCGAGTCCCGGGATCTCTGGTAATATTTTCTCGAATCATGTAATCTCTATAACAAATATTTCCAGTAAAGTTCCAGAGATTGGGGGTTTTTGCACATGAAAATGATTTGATCCGGGCATTCCGTAGCCCTTGAAGGAGCGCCGTGGACATGGATGGGCATGGGGGATGTGATTGATCCGCATCGAAGGACTCACAAAACATTTTAAAAAGGTGCAGGCACTCAAGGGAATCGACCTGCACGTGATGGAAGGTGAACTTTTCGCCTATCTTGGTCCCAATGGCTCCGGCAAGACCACCACCATCCGAATACTCACAGGCCTTTCCAAACCCACTTCGGGAGATGCCTATCTGCATGGTTTCCATATCCTGAGAGAGACCCTGCAGGCCAAGAGACAGTGCGGGCTGGTTCCCCAGAGCATCAATCTGGACCACGAACTGACCGTCTACGAAAACCTCAACATCCACGGCAAGCTCTTTCAGATGCCCCGCCGGGTGAGAAGCGAGCGCATCGAGGAGATGCTCCACTACGTGGACATTGCCGACCGCCGAAGCACTCCCATCAAACACCTCTCGGGTGGAATGAAGCGGCGTGTCATGATTGCCCGGGCCCTCATGCATGCACCGAAAATCCTTTTTCTGGATGAGCCCACGGTGGGGCTGGATCCGAAGATCAGGCGAAGGATCTGGTCTCTCGTTAAAAAAATACAGCAAAATGGTTCCACCATTTTTCTCACCACCCATTACATTGAAGAGGCAGAATTTTTGGCCCAGCGCGTCGCTTTTCTGGACGAGGGGCGCATCATCGCCCTGGACAAGCCTCAAAACCTCATGGACCGGCTGGGAAAATGGGCGGTGGACAAGATTGTGGAGGGTGAAATGGAAACCACCTATCATGCCAGCCGGGAAGGGGCCAACGCTCATATCCTGCGCCAGGTTGGCAGCCTTTCCGTGAGGCGTGTCAACCTGGAAGATGTGTTCATTTCGGTCACGGGGAAAAAGGTCCAGCCATGAGAGGCTGTCTTGCGGTCTACCAGAGGGAATTGCTCATTCTCAAAAAGAAGTTTTGGCGTCAGACGGCTTCCATGTGCGTCGCTCCCCTGCTATACCTCATCGCCTTTGGCTTTGGTGTGGGCAAAGATCTGCAGGTGGACGGCCGGTCTTACATGGAGTTTCTCATTCCGGGACTCGTGGCCATGAGCAGCATGACGCAGGCCTTCGCCATCGCCAGTGAGATCAATATCGCCCGATTCTACTGGCGGATTTTCGAGGAGTTTCAGGCAGCGCCCATTCGCAACATCGCCTATGTGACGGGGGAGGTCCTCGCGGGAATCACACGGGCTCTTTTCTCCGTGGCCCTGATTCTTTTCATCGGCCTGCTTTCGGGGGTCGTCTTGTCCTATGGCCTTCTTTTCTGGCTCGCCGTGGTTCTGAACAGTTTTTTGTTCGCCTCCATGGCGGTGTGCATGGCCATGCTTGTCAGGTCCCATGCTGATCAGGCCCTGTTGACCAACTTTTTCATCACTCCCATGGCCTTTTTGGGAGGAACTTTTTTCCCAGTGGACCACATGCCCCTGTGGGCACAGAAGATCCTCAATTTTTTGCCCCTCACCCACGCAGCGCAGTCGGTCAGAGCTTCCTCCTTCGGTCAGACACCGGAACTCCATTCCTATGTGCTTCTCGCTGCTCTGGGCCTGGCCCTTTTTGTGCTGGCCTTTCACTGCGTCAACAAGGCTAAAGATTGAGCGATGCCGCCCGTGAAAGGCGGTTTGTTCTTCTCCCGTCCCGGTGGCGGCAGGTCTGCCCCGCTGCGGGGACCAACTTGCGTCGATGATTTCCGGGGTTGTGTTTCAATCCCTCAATGCCCTAAAGATTCAGGTGCATCATAGAAGGAAGTGCGGCCATGGAGGCAAAACCCACATACGAAGAGCTCCAAAGGAGAGTGAACGAGCTTGAAGAGCTGGTTTCCACCTGCTCGGCAGAGAAAGACAGGCTACTGAAAAGTGCCATGCGCTACAAGCTCATCTTCGATCACTCGCCCCTGGGAATCATACATTTCGACCAGGACGGTGTCATCGTGGATTGCAACGATCACTTCCTCGAGATCATGGGGGCGCCAAGAAAAGCGGTGGTGGGCTACAACATGATCGAGTCCGCCAGGGACGAGAAGATGCGCGAGGCCATGCTTCGAGCTCTCTCTGGAGAGATCGGCCATTACGAGGGCGACTACCGCTCCGTCAGTGGCAACAGGCTCACCACCCTGAGAGCCATTTACAACCGCATCAATGGGGAAGACGGTACATTTCTGGGCGCCGTGGGCCTCTTTGAGGACATCACGGAGCACAAGGAGGCCGAAGAGGCTCTGCGCGCCAGTGAGCAGCGGTATCGAAGCCTGGTGGAAACCATGACCGATGGGCTTCTCGTTCGGGATGAACACGATGTGATCACCTATGTGAATCCCCGCCTGTGCCAAATGTGGGGTTACGAACGGGATGAAATTGTCGGCCGTCCCCTGGTGGATTTTTTGGACGAAGAGAACCGTCTCATCCTGGAGCAGCAATTGGCCCGACGCCGCAAGGGAGCGGCGGATCCTTATGAAATAACGTGGACCGCAAAGGATGGCGGAAAAGTGGCGGCCATCATGTCTCCCAAACCTATTTTTGACGGAGAAGGCCATTTCAGGGGGAGCTTTGTGGTCATCACGGACATCACCAGCCGCAAAAAGGCCGAGGAGGCCCTGGCCCGGCAGGCTCGGGATTTGGCCAGGTCCAACGAGGAACTGGAACAGTTTGCCTACGTGGCATCCCACGACATGCAGGAGCCACTGCGCATGGTGGCAAGTTATGTCCAGCTGCTCGCCCGCCGGTACAAGGGAAGACTTGACGCCGATGCGGACGAATTCATTGAATATGCGGTGAATGGCGCCAAGCGCATGCAGAGGATGATCAACGACCTTCTCGCCTATTCCCGCGTGGGCCGGCGAGGAGAAACCCTGGAATCCGTCGAGGTGGAAACGGCTCTCCACTGGGCCCTGGGGAATGTGGGGGCCATGGTGGAAGAAAACGACGCTCAGGTCTCTCACGACCCTCTCCCCAGCGTGGTGGCTCATGGGGGGCAGTTGGCCCAGCTCTTTCAGAATCTCATCGGCAATGCCATCAAGTTCCGCAGCGAGGCTCCACCCAGGATTCACATTTCTGCTGAGAAGCAAAATAGGGAGTGGGTTTTTTCAGTGCGGGACAATGGAATCGGTTTCGACCGTGAATACAGTGACAAAATCTTTGTGATCTTTCAGAGGCTCCACGGAAAGGGGGTCTACCCGGGAACGGGAATTGGACTTGCCATCTGCAAAAAGATTGTGGAGAACCTGGGAGGCCGCATCTGGGCTGAATCCAAGCCGGGGGAGGGTGCGGCCTTTTATTTTACCATTCCCGAAAGAAGAGGAGGTGGCATGTCATGAGGCGGGGCAAATCGGTGAAGCCCGTGGAGATCCTGCTGGTGGAGGACAACCCGGGGGATGTGAGGTTGACCATCGAGGGGCTCAAGGAGGGAAAGGTCAAGAACAACCTGCAGGTCGTGGAAGATGGCGCCGAAGCCCTCGCCTACCTGAAGCGCCAGGGCAAGTACCAAGATGCCGTGCGTCCCGATCTCATCCTTCTGGATCTGAACCTGCCCAGGAAAGATGGCAGGGAAGTCCTGTCGGAAATCAAGGCCGATGAGGACCTGCGGCACATTCCCGTGGTGGTGCTGACCAGCTCCAAAGCCGAGCAGGACATACTCAAGGCTTACAGTCTCCACGCCAATTGCTACATCACCAAGCCCGTGGATCTGGACCAGTTCATCGCCGTTGTGGAATCCATCGAAGACTTCTGGTTCACGATCGTCAAGCTGCCTCGAGGCGAGGGCAATGGATAAAAGGAGACCCGCTTTCCATCATTCGGGTCTTCAGAAACCTGGTGGACAACGCGCTCAAGTATGGAGGAAGCGGATTGACTTCCATCAGGATTGAATATCGATCAGATGCGGACTTTCACATTCTTTCCGTGAGGGACGATGGAGCAGGCATCAGCGAGGAGGATTTCCGGCGAATCTTCGACCTTTTTCAAAGGCGCGTCAAGGCGGGACAAAGGAGTGTGGAAGGGACGGGCCTTGGTCTGGCCATTGTGAGAGAGGTCGCCGAAAAGCATGGGGGAGGCGTCTGGGTGGAAACCGACCCCAGGGGCACCACCTTCAACATATCCCTTTCCAAAAGGCTCTGAGAGGCACCCGCGGGCGGGGCGCCTCTCGCCGGTACAAAAAGCAGGGAGTCTATTTTTTCTTTTGTTTCTGCTGTCCCACACGCACCTTGACCGTGCCGCCTTTGGTTTCCACTTTCATGTGGGTTGCAGAAGGACAGTTTCCCATGCGCCACTTGGCGGAAGGAGCAATCCAGATGCGGCAATGCTCCTCGACGACATTCTCGCAGCCGTTGCACTGCTCGACGACGGGTTTCCAATCAACAGCGTTGTTCATTTGCGCCTCCAAATCAATTCTCTTCAGATTCCAGCCGGGGCCGGCTTTTCATTGGGCACCGGAACAAATCCCGGAGCGGTCGGTGGCCTTTGGCCACCATAAGTCCTTTGAGTCCTTTTTCAGGCAGAAAACCAAACGCTACTATCTAGCCCGAGTTGCCTGAAAAGTCTATCGAAATTGGAAAAAAACAGGGCAAATTGTCCTTGGCAGACAGTCTTCGGTTGTGAAATGCTTTTGTTTTGTTGGAAGATTCTGCGCTGAAAAAGTTTTTGGGGTGGTCAGGAGGAAGCACGTCCCCTTTTTCCGAAAAATGAAACGTTCAAAATCTGACGCGATGCACCGGCCTCCCTCATCTTGCGACCGCATGCTCGGGGGCCGAAGGATGCGCCTGGGATAAGACATGGGATCGAAATTATTCAGCAGGTTCTACAGTTTCAGGAGCTACAGAAGGTTTGGGACAATTGCCGCCGTACTCGCCAGGCACGGTTTCGGGGGCTTTGTGGACCGCCTTTTCCGCCGTGGGAAAGATAAAGCGGCGGAAGGTTTGGATCGAGGAGCGGCTTCCGCTTCGGGCCTTCCCTCCCCCAGGAGGATTCGCCTGGTTCTTGAAGAACTGGGCCCCAGCTTCGTCAAGCTTGGCCAGTTGATGAGCACTCGAGCGGACATCTTTCCACCCGAATACATCGAAGAATTCAAGAAATTGCAGGATTCCGTTCCAGGCATTCCTTTTCAGGAAGTGAAAGGGGTTGTGGAAAGAGAGCTGGAGAGACCTCTGGAAAGGATTTTTGCCCATTTTGACCCGGAGCCTCTGGCGGCGGCTTCCGTGGGCCAGGTGCACAAAGGGAGGCTTTTCACGGGCGAGGAAGTGGCCGTCAAGATTATTCGCCCGAACATTCAGAAGAAGATTCGTCAGGACATTGGGCTCATGTATGCCCTGGCCGGCCGCATTGAAAGGTCTTTTGAAATGGGGCGCATCATCGGCGCGGTCAATCTGGTGCAGGAGTTTGAACGGATCATCTTTCGAGAATTGGACATGCTCATCGAGGCGGGAAACATCGAGAAATTTGCCGCCAATTTTGACGAGGGGGATGAGATCTACATCCCCAAGGTCTACTGGGACCTGACCAGCCGCTCCGTGCTGGTCATGGAGCACATCAACGGAATCAAAATGGATGATGTGGCCGCCATTCGCGCCCACGGGCTGAATCCCGGGGAGGTGGCCCTCATCGGCCTGCGTTCCTTTTCGAGACAGCTCATGAAGTTTGGTTTTTTTCACGCAGATCCCCATCCGGGGAATACCATCGTCATGTACGACGGGCGAGTCAGCCTGGTGGATTTTGGCATCATGGGCTACCTGGACGAGGAAGCCATGCGCCAGATTGCCAACCTCTTTCTGGGGTATGCGGAGCACGACTATGACATGGTGATGGATGCCCTCATGGATGCGGGGCTGGTGGATGAAGAGCGGATGGATCTTCAGGCTTTCCGCATGGACCTCAAGGATGTGAGCGAGCCCTTTTACGGGAGATCCCTGCAGCACATTTCCGTGAAGGACGTCTATGACCAGGTGATGCAGCTGGTTCTGAAATACCGCATCCGCCTCCCAAGAAATCTTCTGCTCCTCCTCAAGACCTTTATTCAGACGGAGGCTCTGGGAAAAATCCTGGGCAGCGATGCGAGCATACTGGAAGTGACGAGACCCTACGCCCGTGAGCTTCTCCAGAAGGGAATCGACGCCCAGAGCATTCTGAAGAACCTGGGGCGGGACATGCGCACCTCCAGCACGTACGTGAAGGCTGCCCCCAAATACCTGCACAGCATCCTCAAACGCACCGCCGAAGGTCGCCAGCGCATCGAATTCCACCATTCGGGTTTTGAGGACATGGGCACGCGCCTGGAAAAGAGCATGAACCGCCTCACGGTGGGCCTGGTCATTGCCGCATCCATTGTGGCAGCGGCCATGATCCTCAATTCCAGCCAGCGGGTCTGGGAGTTTTCATGGCATTTTCTGGGCGACCAGGCCCTGTCGCTCACCGCCCTTCTGGGAGTGGGCGGCTACGTGATCGCCACGGTGCTGGGAGTCTGGCTCATCGTGTCCATATTCAGGTCGGGCAGATTGTGACAGAATCAGGGCTCCTTTGATCTTGGGCGTTTCAGGCCACCCGGGGTCATGTTTTGTTCAAGACCTCATGCTGAGGCCCGGAGGGATTGGACCCATGGGGAGAACGTGTTGGCAGATGGGAACCGCCATTGTTTGTCGCCTGCCTGCCGGGCTTCCCATGGGCATGGCCCTCACAAAAAGAGGAAGCGGGGGCGAACCAGAAGAATGGAGGCTTCCACCTTGGTGATGATGTATTCCGTGACCGACCCCACCACAAAGCGCTCCAGGCCCCGGCGGTTGGCTGTTCCCATCACCAGCAGTCCGGCTCCCCACTCGGAGGTGGCCTTGGCGATGGCTTCCGCAATGCCGTGCATGCCGTAAACCGCATTGACCGTCATCAGCCTTGTTTCCACCCTCAGTCCTTCGTTGACGGTTGCCTTGGCACGCTCCAGCAGTTCAACTCCCTCCTGCTCGTCGTCATCTTCCGAGTCGCCCACCACGTGGACCAGGCAGAGGGCGCTGTGGTGTAACTGTGCGATTTCCACAGCTTCAAGGAGCGCCTTTTCGGCGGTCTCGCTATTGTCGATGGCCACCATGATTCTCTTGTACATATTGAACTCCATTCACATAAGGCGGGTTTGGTGTCAAGGGGCGGTCCTGGAGGATGGCTCCCCGGGGCTGCCCCTTCACTGGACTGAGCAGGCGGATCTGGTATCACATGACATTGCTGCTGTCTTTCTTCAGATTTTCAAAATAGTTCCTGATCACCGTTTTGCCCGGCACCTTTTCATTCTGAGTGTACACCATGAAGTGGACGATGCCATGAACCGCCATGGCGATGAGAAGACCTTCGAATATGCCCACTTTGTAAACCAGGGCACCACAGAGAACGGCCAGGATGAGGGCGTAACGGCCATACATGGTTACGTGGGCCAGCCCCGCGATCATTTTGTAGCCCGAAAACATCATGATGGCGGCCAGGGCGAAGTTGGGCAGGTACATGAGGTACTGACTTTGCCAGGTGAAGAAGCCCACCACGAGACCGACGAACAGTATGGAAAACTTGGTGTAAGCACCGGCAAGCTTGTTGGTGGTGCTCTTTGCCAGGCCGTCCAGGTTGGTCATGCCGCCGAAAAAGCTGGAGCCCAGGTTGGCGATCCAGATGGCCAGGAGGCTGTTGTTGCTGTTGCACTTGCGCTTCAATGGATCGATTTTTTCAATGGCCGCATTGCTCATCACCTGTTCGATCACGTCGATCACCGCAAGCATGGCACAAAATAAAAACATATAGACCAAAAGGAGTGCGCTATCAACCTGTGGAATGGGCAGGGCCACTCTGAGGGGCACATCTTCCACGTAGAGCATGGGAACGGAAACGAACTGCGCCAGGACCACGCCTCCAACGATCAACACAAAATAAGGGATGGCGGGCTGCCTGTTTTTGAACTTGGAAAACAGGAACAAAAAGAGGGCAAAACCGGTCATGGATATGGCGAACATCTGTATGCGGGCAGCGTTCCAGAAAGCGTCGGGAGACTCTGCTCCCGGTGGAAGCTCGTAGGTGAATTCAAAAAACTTGAGAAATATTTTCAGGCCCACCCCTGCGAGCAGTCCCTCCACCAGGTAGGCGGGCACAGCAACGAGAAGATACTTTTGCCAGTTGAATTTCCAGA
>SL_3KL_010_SEDDRAFT_10000710_pt1 | contig 28648 bp, 26 predicted proteins | sample SodLakKL_010_SED_2_FD_10381 | JGI IMG/M metagenome (IMG submission 10381)
CTTGATGAGAAACGATACGGAGTCGATCTCGACGTTTTCTATGACTTTCTTCAGACCAATCCGTTCAAAGATAAGGTTGTGCTCATCGGACCGCTGTTCCCCGAATCGCAGGATTTACACTCCACGCCGGTCCATCCGCCGGGCGCTCCCGACTTCAACGAGATGTACGGTGTTGAGGTACACGCCAATATGATACAGACTATGATAGACGATGCGTACCTGAGACCGACACCGGCCGGTGCAAACGCTGCAATCGTTATCGCACTGGCGTTCGCGGTCTTTATGCTCACCTCGGTCATCAAGGCGGTGAAATACCGGCATCAGTATGTACCGGAGCTGTTGTCGATCGCTATTGCGGGGGGGATGATATACGGTATATTCTTCGTCGGCGATTGGTTCTTCGGTCAGAAGAATGTGATCACACCGGTTACGGGTCCTGTCGCGGCGGTGCTGTTCGGTTATTTCGGTTCGGCGATGTATCAGTACATAATCGAGCGTCGCCAGAAGGAAATGGTGAAATCGATATTCAGTCATTACGTCAGTCCGGCGATTGTCAACGAATTGCTGAACGATCCGGACAAACTTCAGCTTGGCGGCGAGAAGAAAGAGTTGACGGTACTCTTCAGTGATATCGCGGGCTTTACAACCCTTTCCGAGGAAATACCGCCGGAGACACTTGTTGTATTATTGAACAAGTATCTGGATTGTATGACGAACATCATTATCGAAAATAACGGTACCCTCGATAAATACGAGGGCGATGCCGTCATGGCATTCTGGGGAGCTCCGATACCTATGAAAAATCACGCATTATATGCTTGTATGTCGGCATTGGCAATGCAGCGTTCTCTCAAGGCACTCCGGCGTGATGAGAACAATACGTTCCCTATCTATATGCGGATCGGCATCAACACGGGTGAGATGGTTGTAGGTAATATGGGAGGGAAAAAACGGTTTGACTATACGGTTATCGGCGATGCAGTGAACCTCGGCGCACGATTGGAATCAGCAAATAAACAATACGGGACGGAAATCATTATCGGTGAAAACACCTATAATCAGGTCAAGGATCATGTGATTGTAAGAAAACTCGATACAATCATCGTAAAAGGAAAAACAAAACCCACGACCATTTACGAACTGATCGGTATGCGGGAAGACAAACTTGAAGAGCCGGAACAGAACAAAGTCAATCTTTATAACGACGGTTTAAAACTATATCCAAAACGCCGGTGGAAAGAGGCCATCGAGCTTTTCTACGAGTTGACAATGTTTCTACGAGTTGACAATGCTGTATCCGGAGGATGTCCCAAGCAAAATCTACCTGGAAAGGTCAAAACGATTCCTCAACAATCCTCCTCCCGAGGACTGGGCGGGTATTACCGTTATGGAGTCAAAATAACCGACTTTAATAATCCTTCTCACCGCCACGAATGGCTACAGAGAGGTGGTTTTCCTCCGGCGGTATGGGACAACTGTAGATCTCATTATAAACGCAGTAAGGATTATAAGCATCGTTAAAATCAACCAACACCACACCCGGGGTCTCTTCCGTCAGGTCCATATATCTGCCGCCGCCGTATGTTTCGTTCCCGGAAGTTGCATCTTTGAACGGAACAAATAGATACTCCTCGAGTTCTGTTCCTTTGTGGGCGATAAATTTATATGCATACAGACGTGCCGGCTGGTCATCTATCTCAAATTCAAAATAACCGTATTTTATCGCCTCACGTTCCTGACCGGTTGTCGTCCCGATGATAAACTGTTCCGGTATAGGGTATTTGTGTAATGCTGCTCTGAAGACAAGATCGGTATCGACCGGGAAGTATTGAAGCCCGGTAAATGCATCGCGTTCATCATCTTTGAGGGGTGAATCGGGACTTTCCACCATCCACTCATTTTTATGATACCGGATTGCATCGATACTATCGACATATGCTTCCTGCTCATCAGGCGTTGCAAAAACCGGTTGGGCAAGAGAGCGGCGAATCTCCTGTTCCTGCTGATCGACNNANCATCCAATGATAAAAAGCATAAGTGAAACNGAGAAGAAAATTAATGCGTATCGTACCATATTTTGCGCTCCTGNGTTAATCTGTTTTTCTTGCAAAACGGTCTTCGGAAAGTGTAATTCGCAACGATATCCGGTGTGTGTTGCCGAGTTGACCGGTGCCGTCGAATTGAGCGAACGAGTAATCAAGATCCAGTTTAGGGAGATGTATACCCGCGCCGAGTGTCAGGTTACCCANATCGTTATATCCCACCCGTAGTGCGAAGAGTTCACCGACGCTATACTCCATGCCTGCATGTAAATCGACACTCACCGGACCGAAACTCATATTCGAGGCAAAGCTCCGGCTCTCGAATCGGAGATCAAGATCGATAAGCGGAATAAACCGGCCGCCAAGCGCTTCAAACATATAACCACCACCGACTTTGAGCGTCGGTGAAATGAGATCGTTCGTACCGGTATTCCAGGCAACCAATGTTGTTGTGATATCCTGAGCGTTTACCCCGAGAAAAAGATTTCCGATTGGATTATACATCAGCCCGATGTCGAAACCGATACCCGTCGCNTTGAACTCCATAAAATCCCGCCGCACAAGTTTGACNTTGAAGCCGTATGACAACCGTTCGTTCCGGCGCTTGCTGTACGTAAGGTATACAACCCAGTCCGCCCANCTATGTTCGGTAATTTTATCGTAATCAAGGCGNGCGGCTTCGTCAAGNATACCTCCTCCGGTATAATCGATGAGCGCATTTCGNGTATCAGGTATACCGTCAATACCCAAACGNATGACACTNATACCGAGACTTGCACCCGTNCCATANGGTACTGCGACGGCTCCGTAGTCATAATTCATGAGACCACCGAACCTCTCGTCGTGCATCAATATGATTTCGGGATAGGTAATATGCGAAAGACCCGCGGGATTCCAGTAACCGGCGGTAACATCACCTGCGATTGCTGCATACGCACTGCCTAAACCAAGTGCACGTCCACCCACGCCGATCGAAATAAATTCACCGGCATATTTTCCGATTCCAAAACTACCTCCCGCAGCAGAAAGCGGCAGGAAGAAAACCGTTAGAATAAGTATAATATATTTCCGTTTCACACAATCGCCCCTTATACCTTTCATAAAAGTATGATGAGAATTAATTTACAAAAAAACCACTATTGTTCCAATATACCCCGTGATTATAACATACCGTTGCGTTTCCTGAGGAACCATTCGATACTGAAAAAAAGTATCATCAGGATAAGTGCTGCCGGGAGATTCCAAATCTGAAAATCGGCCAATTGCGTATCGGTTCGGGGGCTATGTGTATCCAATTCACGAACTAATTCCCCGAGTTTCTCCTGTTCGTCATAATGTATATATGAGCCACCGGTTATGGCGGCAATCTGCCTCATGACGCCGACATGCATCCTGATATCTCTGAATTCAAGATTCAGCTCCCCCACCATAAACTGCCCCTCGTCCTTACCGATATCCGCACCTTCGTATTGTGCGATTCCTTCGTAAACATAATCTCCTTCCGGCAGGGGATTCAGTCTGCCTTCATATCTTCCATGACCGCGGGGTGAAAGTATCGTCTCGAATGTTTGATTTTCCGATCGGACGGCAACACGGATATCGGCATTCGGGAGGGGACGATATTGTTCATCATAGACCTGTCCGACAAATTCTATTGATTCACCGGTATGATACTGTTCTTTCGATGATGTTATACGTACTCTGTCCTGATCTTCTTCCGTTGTCAGCCATTGCACGATATTGAGCATCAGATTGTCATAAACTTCCTCCCCGTCGATCGTGCCGCGTCCCATCATCCGCCAGCGCCAGACGCCGTATCCGAGCATTGCGGCGGATTTTGAGCCGCCGATTGACCGTAACACAAGAAACGGATCGTCAAGAGGGACATTCTGCATACGGTGCGTCATTATTTTTTCAGAACCGGGACGTACGACATATCGGCTCATGGTCCTGTATACCGGCGGCAGTGTATGCCAGGCAACATCAATTCGTTCATCTCCGGCACGAAATATGGAATGTGACACAAATGCATCGGGCACATGAACAAATGTTTGCCTTTCAGCGGGCATTGTTCGCTCGGTAACAACCGGTAATACCGAATCAATACGACGGGTTTCGGTGTGACTGCTTTCCATGAAAAATACCGGTTTATTCTGCTCTTCGATGATTTCCCGAATCGTATTCACGAAACCCTGCGGAGAATCGCTCGTCGGGAATCCGGTAAGAATGATCAGATCGGCTTCGCGTATTCGCTGTTCCGTAGGTTCTTCACCGATAAATGAACCGTCGATCCCCTGTATCGCTAAACTGACATCCACCGTCTCGTCGCTTTCCAGAGTTCGACGAAGGAAAACCGCATCCTGCGAAGGTGTACCTGCAAGCAACAGGATCTGTATTTTTCTGTCCATAACACGCACATAAAACGACTGGTGATTATTCTCATAGGTCACTTCTCCCGGCAACTCCCCGACACGTACCGTAAATCGTTTTGTGCCTTCCTCTTCGGATTGGAATGAGAAAGATAATTCATAATCGGTTGTTCCTTCTGTGAGCGTTATAGTCTCCTCACCAATGACCCGGTTTTCATCCGCAAGGGTAACCGCCACCTTTTCGCCGGCATAACCAATGCTGCGTACCCGAACATCAACCGGTGATTCGGTGCCGAGATAAGCAATTTCATTTGCAAGGACCCGGGATATTAAAACATCTTTCTGTTCGAGTGAATCTCCGATACCGACCGTGTACACCGGAAATCCGATTTGTTCTGCTTCATATATGGGACGCGGACCCATGTTATAATTACCGTCGGATATGAGAAGCCCGAGTTTGATATTCTCCCTTTCGCGGATATCGCGTACTTTTTTCATAGCGGCATCGATATTTGTTGCGGGTCCGGGGAATTGAAAACTATCGGGAGAAAAACCGGAGAGCATTTCCGCCTCTCCTGCAAAGCGAATCACGGTAAGTTTATTTTGCCGGTGAAGGGTTGAAAACAGGTCATGGTTTAATAGTTGCTCAACTATTTCTGCACGGTCGCCCGCACCGTCAACCAATTGCATGCTCTCCGAATCATCGATCATAACAGCTACCCGGGGTGGTGTCTCGGATCGGGTCATCACGGTGAGGACGGGTTCGAAGAAGATCATCAGGACTGCAATAAGACCGGCCGACCGTAAAAAGATNAGGGTTGCTTTTAATGCCCCGGGGATCGGCGGTACCGTGATCCTGTACATAAAATAGGAAACGAGCGTTATAATGAGCGCGATAAAACCGAAAAGGACCGGATTGGTTTGTAGCGCTAGTGACAGATCTGGCATCTATTTAATCCGTTCTCTTACTCTCTTTCAATTTCTTGCAATAATTCAAAATATCGTCGTATCAATTGTTCATAGTCGCGTGAATATCCTTCGCGAACCGCCCGGAGCATATCCTCACGTAATCTGTCACGTCCTTCCTTTGTTGATACGTCAATTTCGGGGGGACTATCTCTCAGCATCTGATCCGCAACTCGTCCCTCGCGGCGTTCTTCAAAGTCACGTTCGCGTATGGAGCGCTGCGCATCGAGCAGGCGGCTCAAAATACGCTCCTGTCGTTGCAGTGTTTCCGGCTGCAGATCGTCCGCAAATAACCCCTTCACCACTTCACGCATTTCCTGCTCTATCCGCTCAAGATCGCCGAGGACTCTATCCCGGGTTCGTGAACTCTCCATGTCGCGCTGCAGTTCCTCCATCGACCGCCTTACCGCATCCTGCTCGGCAGCAAGCCGTGCCATTTGCGCCTGTTGTTCCATAGTCATTTGCCCCTCCCCGAGTTCCCGGGTACTCAGGTTAATTTGCTGTTGCTGTCCCGCCATCATCTGAAGTTGTTGCAAAAATCCTGCCATACCTCCCTGTCCATCCCCCTGCATCATCGCCTGAAGCGATTCCTGCAACATTAAAGAGGCCTCGTTCAGGGAGCTCATTGCCCCTCCCTGCTGCTGTGATGCCTGACTTCCGCTGCGGGAGTCAAGCCGCTCCAGTGCCTCCTGCATTTGTTGAAATGAACGCCCGATAGCACGTCCCATATCCGGGGTAATTGCAAATGTTTTCTGGGATAACTCGACGAGGTCGTTGACAACATTATTGAGATCGGACATCACCTCATTTTGTCTCCGGGCGTTATCGCGGAACAATTGCGAGTTCGGCTCAAGCGAGCGGGTATCGTCACGAAGTTCTTCCTGCCGTTTTGAGAGCTCGTTGATATTTCGCAATGCACGACGCATTTCATTTACGATCCGGCGCATCTGATCTTCTAGAAGCGACTGCTGCATCTGGCTGAGATTCTGCTGCATCTGGTTAACATCCTGCTGAAGCTGTTGTTGCTGCTGCCGTGCCTGTTGCATATCGCCCTGCTGCATCTTCTGTTGCATCTGGTCGATCTGCTCCTGCATATCGGCGGCGGTCATGTCATCCATAGTTTTCTGCAAGTCGTCGAGCGGCATCTCGGCCGGAAATTCTTCCATTCGTCTCTGTAACTCTGCAAGTTCCTCCATCATGCGTTCGAGCTGTTGCTTCAGATCTTCGAGTTGGTTTTCAAGTTGTTCCGACATATCGGAGCCGTCGCTGTCCATCGTCGCCATTTCCTCTTCAATTGCCTGCTGATCCCGTACCATCTGCTCAGAACGCTTCAGAAGCTCATCGACTTTCTGCTCGATTTGCACCCTCTTGAGAAGGTTCAACGTTCGCTCGATTGTCTGGCGGAATTGCTCCTCATTGAATGAAAAGTTACGCATTGCCTCGCGAAGCTCGTTCGGATCCATCCTGTCCATCGCTTCGCGCAGTCTTTCCATCGCTTCCTTAAACTCAGGATCGCTCAGTTGATCATATAATTCCTGAAGTTCGAGATATTTTTCGAGTGTTTCCGGTGAGAGTACATTATGACGCTGCATCTCATCAACCATCTCTTCGAGATCCTGACTCAACTCATCAAGATTTTGTTGTAATTCATCATACCGTTCGAGCATATCCTTCATACGTTGCTCCCGTTCCCAACTCATCTCGTGCTGTGCGAGCTGTAGTTCTCTCTGTATTTCTTCCAGATCCTGTCTGAGTTTTTCCGCCTCTTCGACCGAGTATTCGAGATCGTCGAGCGACTTCGATTGTTTCCGGTCCATTTCGGCAAAGACCTCATCGAGAGAAGGTAATCTGAATATATACACATCACTTTCACCGCTTTTGGGTCCGCTTACCCTGTCGTTATCATATACGACGGCATAATAAGCGACAACATCTTCGGGGGCTAATATCATGTGTTCCCGTACCGACCAGAGATATTCTATAATTTCATCGTTCCCGGCATCGCGGGGTAACGGTATATCCAGGGATGTATAATCTTCATTCGGCTGTTCATATCGGGATTGCTTCAAACGGTAAGCGAGCTGCAATCCTGAAAAACCAAAATCATCCTGTATGCGGATCAGCATCGGCAGGCGAAGATCTTCGGTCATGTACACATCCCGTCCGGGTTCCACGATGGTAACGACGGGATGTTGATCTTCAATCATACGGACTGTGTATTCAATCGGATCTATATTTTCAATTCCATCGGTATCTTCAAGCATGATATGATATCGATCATTTCCGTCGACAGTAACCCGTGTGCGCGCATGGTTTCCATCGATTTCCATTTCGATGTCGTCGCGATCTCTGAAAACCATTTTTGCATCGGCAAGGGCTTTGTTCGATGTAAATTCGATTACCGCCCGTGTCCCGCGGATTGCCGTTATGTTTCCGGCGTTTTCATCGAGCAAGCGTGTTGTTAATCCCGTATAGGTCGGATAATCTAACGTTACCTGCAGACTCCGAACGGACGGGCGGTCAAGAACCGTAATTGTATGCTGCGTGGTCTTTTGATCATTGCGGACGGCATAGTATTCAGTCGTTCGACGAATCCCTTGCAAACGGTGAATAAATGTCACATCCGATTCTTCGTTGATCACGAATTTCTCAAAATCGATCTGACCTTCCTGTCTTGTATAGAGCGATACATCCGGTTGCGGATCACCCGTTACGTCAATATAAATTGTAACATCGTCACCGCGAGTGACTTCGATATCACCCGGCCTGATAGAAAGAGTAAAGGCACGGGGAGTTTCGAATTCCTGATCAAAATGTACAATCCGGTGCATTGCGTCGCCGAAATTCTGCGGCGATATCAGATAGAGCAATCCAAAAAAAGCAAGTCCGTAGAGAACACTTCTGCCGATATGCGCAGGTTTTTCAAACTGTACCGATCGTGTAAAATCGTTTTTCTCTATTTCTTCTGCGAGATCACTGTACGAAGCATCTATGAGATCCGCAGAATATTGCAGTGTGCCTTTTTTTCGTTCCTCTCCGATCTGAAGGAGATTATATAAACGGTCTTTAATGTTGGGGAAATGCTTTCCGATAGTACCGGCAAGTTCCAGATCGGGTTTTCGTTTCACAAAACCGAGTGTCGACAAGAGAGGTATCAATAAAAATACAACGCTCGCGGCCGTGATCACCAGGCCGCTCACCATGACCAGACCGGTACGGATTGCGGATGAAAAATAGAAGAGCCCCTCAAGCATGCTTATAAAGCCGAACGATGCAATAAAAGCTGCACAGACGAGTAAAATACCGGATGCTATGCGGACACGCTCATCCTTTTTCCGCAAGGCATGGATCTTTTTTCTTATGGTTTTTTCAATTTCTGAGACTCGGTGTGGCGACATTTACTCCTCTCCGGTTATGACTTTGTCAACAGCCAGAGTACGATATTTGTTCCGAATTGCAACGCCATTTCACGGACATGCCACGGATTACCATGCACCCGTTCATCGACCCATCCATCGTGCGGGTCAGCTTCGTATGTATAATATACGACAAGTCTTCCGTCGAGGAACAATCCGAAGCCCTGCGGAGGTTTTCCGTCGTGTTCGTGAATCTTTGGCGGTCCGTTCGGAAACGCATACTTAATATTATAAATCGGATGCGAAAAGGGGAGTTCAACCAGATCCTGCTCCGGGAACAACTTCGCCATTTCACGGCGGAATGCACCATCCATACCATAGCAATCATCGGCATAGAGAAATCCGCCCCGCCGAAAGTATTCGCGCAAACGCTGTCTCTCCTGATCATTAAACGATACATTGCCATGCCCGGTCATAAAAATCATAGAATAACTGAACAGCCGGTCGCTCATAATACTAACCGATTCGTAGACGGGAGCCACCGGTATGTTCGTGTGCCGCCTGACATAATCCAGCAGATTTGGTTCGGCACTCGGACCCACATACCAATCACCGCCGCCGCGGTATTCCAGTCTGCCGATTCGAAATGCGGATTCATTCGCATCACCGGAAAACAGCTCCGGTATACCCGTTATAATCAAAATGGACAAAAATAGTAGTGGCCGGAAGGTCTTCCCTGCAAACAATCGCTGCATCAATTCAAACACCCCACATTTGGTAAAACAAAAAGGAACATAGCGAAATATTTTATAGCATTTACAATATAGAAAAGAACGCGGGGAGAAGCAAGAGATAATTATCCGAAGAACACTTCAGCCACTTTAAACAGGTCGAGATCGACCGTTTTCAGTTCTTTTGTGGCATCCTTGATATCAACCGCCACAATATTCTGACCCCGTAATGCAGCCATCTTTCCCCACTCTTTCTTCGTCACCAGATCATAGGCAAACACGCCGTAACGGGAACCGAGAACGCGGTCTGCGGCCGTCGGGCTTCCGCCCCGTTGGATGTGACCGAGAATCGTTGCCCGGGTCTCGAATCCGGTCCGGTGTTCAATTTCACCTGCGAGAAGATTACCGATGCCACCTAAACGCACGTGGCCAAATTCGTCGACTTCTTTTGCCTGAACGACGAAACTATCATCTTTACTCGAATCGACTTTCGCGCCCTCGGAAGCAACCACGATACTGAAACTTTTTCCGCGAGCGTGTCGCTTTTTAATGAGTTCACAAACTTCATCCAGATCGAACGGTTTTTCGGGTATCAGAATAACATCGGCACCGCCCGCGAGACCGGAATAGAGAGCGATCCAGCCTGCGTGACGCCCCATAACCTCGACAACCATAACGCGGTTATGAGATTCCGCGGTGGTGTGAATGCGGTCGATCGCTTCCATAGCAATATTAATTGCCGTATCGAATCCGAATGTTACGTCTGTTCCGTTTAAGTCGTTATCAATTGTTTTGGGTACCCCGACAACCGGAAATCCCGCAGCCGCGAGTTTCGTGGCAACACCGAGCGTGTCCTCACCGCCGATGGCTACCAGTGCATCGATACCGAGTTTCTTAAACGTATCTCTGATTTTTGCCTCACCGCCTTCAGATTTGTACGGGTTCGTTCGCGAAGTTCCGAGAATCGTGCCGCCGCGATGTAAAATGCCGGATACGTTTTTGTGGGTCAGCCAATCTCCCTTCCCTTCCATGGCACCCTTCCAGCCATCATAAAAACCGAATACTTCATCGCCGTTTGAGAACGCTTTCCGCGCGACCGCTCTTATAACTGCATTTAAACCTGGGCAATCACCGCCGCCCGTTAATACTCCAATTTTCATCTACTGCTACTCCTTGATTACTTTAATGTTTCCACATTCCATGTTTTCAGTTGATTAAGCACGCTGTAATTTGTCAGATCATAATGTATCGGCGTGATCGATACTTTATTGTTTTTAATCGCGACCTGATCTATGTCTTCATCGGTATCAAATATCTGTAAAGACCCGGTTAACCAATAATACTCACGTTTCCCGGGATCAAGCCGTTTCTCATAATAATCGTCCCAATTTGAACGACCCTGCCGCGTTATAACGACACCCTGTATTTCCTCCTCCGGGACACTCGGTACATTGACATTCAGTACCGTTCCCGGCGGTAATCCATTTTCAGCAACCATTTTTGTTAGTTTACGTGCAAACTTTGCCGCATACCTGAAGTCGGGTTTATCATATGTCGTTAATGAGATTGCAATGGAGGGGACACCGAGAATTGCGCCTTCGGTTGCTGCCGAAACGGTCCCGGAATAGATAACATTTACTGCCGTATTCGAACCGTGATTGATACCGGAGACGAGAATATCGGGAGGAGTATCTTTCATCACATTCCGGATCGCGAATTTCACCGCATCCGCGGGCGTACCGTCGACCGCATATCCGAACATAGTTCCGTTTACGTGAAACGGATACATCCGTACTGGTGAGTGCATGGTAATCGCATGCCCCACCGCACTTTGCTGGCGGTCGGGTGCAACGACAATAACCTCACCGAGTTCGCCGAGCGACTGTGCCAGAGCATAAATGCCGGGCGCAAAAATACCGTCATCGTTGGATACAAGTATACGTAATGGTTTCATTTTTTGACTGTGTATAAATCTACATATAAAATTAGACAACTAATAATATAGGCAGAATATTGAAGGTTTTCAATATGAACTGAAAAATCGTCGGCGGGAATTTGTACTACTTTTACGCATTTTTAATGCGATACAACGCGTATCGTAATCTCCGAGTATTGACGTATACCCGTGATCGTATAAAATTGATCACGGTGGATTGTGATATATTCACGGCCGGATCCGGATCCACTTTCTAATTCAAGAACGAGATCGTAATCACCCCGGAGAGTAAATTGTAGCTCATCTGAAGAAACGGATTCAACTCCTTCGAGACGTTCTGTAATATCCATCGATAGTCCGGATACTACCATTGCCGATACCGTGATCCTTCCTTCATTCGATTGAGCTTCTGTAACAGCTACAAACAAAAAACAAGTTGTTAGCATCATTATGTTTGCAATATGTCTCACTATTCCTCCGTATGTAAATTATATTTTTTCCCATAAAATTTACTATCACGTAGAGCAAATAGTATGTAATGGACAATACAAAAAAAGTCCGGTAAAAATCAACTGTTTTTTATTAGATTATTTAAAGATTAGAATGCTATAATATATCAGAGTTGCGATTTTGGGGAATGACACACAATTAATACGATTCATCCTTATCCGGGAAACGGATGTTTCTCACATCATCTATGTATTGTCGCACATGAGTCCGTATCGATTCACCGAGTTCGGCATACCGGCGGACGAAGCGCGGACGGAAATGTTCGTTCAGACCGAGCAAATCGTTTATAACAAGTATCTGCCCGTCACAATGGGGACCGGCACCGATGCCGATTGTCGGAACGGATACTTTCTCCGTTACCTTTTGAGCGAGATCTGCGGGTATCTTTTCCAGAACGATCGAGAATGCACCGGCATCTTCAAGCCGCGTTGCATCGTCGATTATTTTTTGCTGCTCATCGGGTTGAACTCCCCGCACCTTATAGGTACCGAAAACATTTATCGATTGCGGCGTCAGGCCGAGATGCCCCATCACGGGTATACCGATATCGGTCACCCGTTTGACGACATCAATGATCGGTAAACCTCCCTCGATTTTTATTCCGTCTGCTCGGGTTTCTTTCATAACACGTCCGCAATTGCGTACCGCATCTTCAACGGTAACCTGATACGAGAGAAACGGCATATCGGTAATAAGCAGTGCACGGCGGATACCTTTTTGTACGGCTCTGGTATGATAGATCATTTCATCGACGCTGACGGGCAACGTCGTTTCGTTCCCCTGGAATACGTTGCTCAGTGAATCTCCTACAAGTATGACATCGATACCCGATTCATCGAGCAGGGTGGCCGTGGTAAAATCGTACGCCGTCAGGGCGGCAATCTTTTTACCCGCGTTCTTCCGTTCACGAATTGATAACGTCGTTAGTTTCTTCTGTTCTTCACCGGTTGTCATTGTGGTTGCTCCCTAGAAAATCCTGACTCATGCATTCGTGATTGAAAATAGGTGTGGGATTGTTCCCGATAGTTGCCGTGAGCAAGGTCTGTTTTGGCGGCTTCCTTTATATGCGATGTAATATGCTCACGATCGAAATGTACAGATTTATGTTCGAGAAGATCGGTACTCTTTCGGCGCATAATATCTTTTAGTCTCCGTTTTGCCTCATCGTCGATATTCAGAAAATCGACGAGGTGCAGATGTTGCGGTCCGGTCAGTATCGACCCGTGCTGTAATGCGGTAACGCCGCCGTCTTCCCTTGTGTAGCGTCGCTGTGCACTTCCCACAAGCTTTCGTCCTTCAAGTTGTATTTCATATTCGCTGCTTGCCGTAAAGCAGGATATCGAGCTTGTTTTTTTATAATGTTCACTAAAGTTCTGTCTTGTACCTGCAAATGCTACGTTATAGCCGGCATTTTTTAATCCCGAGACGAGAGCTCTGCTAATCCGCTCGTATACGTCGTTCACACTCTGACGCGTCGCATCGAGAACAACGCTGTACGTGATCTCTTCGGCATGAAACACGGCGCGTCCGCCTGTCGGACGACGGACCAATTCGTATTCCTCCCGGTGTAATGCTTCGACATCGACATCGTTCACCGATTGATGAAAACCGAGTGAGAGTGTATACGGTGACCAGCCGTATACACGAAAAACAGGTTGCTGTGTTTCCGGGAACCACACACGAGCGAGCCACTCATCGAGTTGCATATTTTCGAGTCCGCTCCTGTTGCCCGAATCGATGAAAATCCACATAGAGTCGATCAACGAACTTTTGCCGGTATTATACCGCGCTTGCTTTTCTGGATAAAGTCGATAATAGTCTCGACTTCCTGTATCTTATTTTCCATATCATGCAATTTCTGAAGGGCCTGGGACACATTCAATTTTGAACGATAGATAAGATTGTATGTATCGGCAATTGTTTGAATGGTGTTCGGACTAAAGCCCCGCCTTCGAAGACCTATCAAATTGAGTCCTTCATATGCAAGCGGATGTCCGCCAGCGAGTACATACGGCGGAACGTCTTTGCTGACGCGGAACAACGCCCCGATCATTGCGTGTGTACCCAGTGTTACAAATTGATGTACACCCGTTAATCCCCCGATAATGACATTATCCTGAATTGTTACGTGACCCGACAGGTTCACCGAGTTCGCAAGGATAATATTATCTCCCAGGACACAATCATGCGCTACATGCGAATAGGCCATCAGGAAACAATTCTTGCCGACTTTGGTTTTACCCGAAGCGGCAGTTCCCCGGTTCACGGTGGCACACTCCCGGATAACGGTCATATCTCCGATCTCTACTATCGTCTCTTCGCCTTTAAATTTAATATCCTGCGGTGGATTACCGATCATTGCACCTGAAAAAACACGGACACCGTTTCCGAGTCTCGTGCCGGAGGCAAGAACGACATGATGACCGATATCGCAATCATCTCCTATGGCAACATTATCTTCTATTACGGTGTAAGCACCGATTGATACATTCGATCCCAGCTGGGTACCGGGGTCGACAATTGCGGTTGGATGAATTTTAGATGACATTTTTTTGGGGTTTGATATGAGGTTAAAATCTATTCCGACTATTTTTTTTCACTTGTTTATGCCGTATTTTGACCGTTGCCGTTCGTTGTCTGGTTGGTTCCGACGGCCGGCTCATCGACTATGGCAGCCAACATATCTGCTTCGGCGACAAGTTTACCGTCAACGAACGCTTTTCCGTGCATCTGGCACGTCCGGCTTCGTTTGTTCACCATGGTGAGTTCATACACCAATTGATCGCCGGGGAAGACCGGTTTCCTGAATTTTGCATTGTTGATCCCCATAAAGAAGACCATTTTCCCCTCGGTGTTATCCGTACCGTTGAGCAACAATATACCGCCGGTTTGTGCCATACCTTCTATGATAAGCACACCGGGCATAACCGGATAACCCGGGAAGTGCCCCTGGAAGAACTCTTCATTTGCGGAGACATTTTTAACACCCACGATCCGTTCTTCAATTTCAAAGTCTATGATCTTATCAACCAAGAGGAACGGGTAGCGATGCGGCAGGATACGTTTGATAGCGTGTATATCGAACACGTATCCTTCTTTTTTCTCGTGCTGATATTTACTGACGAGTTTCTTTTGCCGGTATAACCGCTTTATCATTCGCGCGAACTCGATATTATGAGCGTGACCCGGACGTGCGGCGAGTATTTGCGCTTTCAGCGGAACGCCGATAAGCGCAAGGTCACCGATTAAATCGAGTAATTTATGCCGGGCAGGTTCATTCTTGTAGCGAAGCGTATTGTCGTTTAAAATCCCGTTGCTCCCCAGAATCACCGATCCGCTGATACCGATTTTTGCGGCAATTCGTTTTAATTCATCCTTGCCGAGGTCGCGGTCAACGATCACAATAGCATTATCAAGATTCCCGCCGCGAATTAGTCCCTGCTCGTAAAGCTGTTCTACTTCGTGAAGAAAGCAAAAGGTACGCGCCGGTGCATATTCCTTAACAAATTCCTGGTCCAGATTGAACAAACTCGTATGCTGACTTCCCAAAGCCGGATTCTGATAATCGACCATAATTGTCACACGAAAATCGTCGGTCGGGAGGGCAACTATATCGACTCCTTTTTCATCGTTTTTATAATACACCGTCTGATCAATCATAAGATAATCTTTCGGGGCATTTTGCTTCTCTAAACCGGCTTTCAGCAATACATCCACGAACGGTTGTGAGCTGCCGTCCCCGATAGGCGGTTCGTTATTATCCATGTCGATGATCACGTTATCGATCTGTAATCCGACGAGTGCAGCCATCACATGTTCTACGGTATGCACTCTCGCCTCACCGATAGCTATCGTGGTACCGCGTGAGACATCGGTGACAAAATCGATATCTGCCGGTATCTCGGGTTTACCTCCGAGATCTATTCGTCGGAATCGAATGCCGGTATTTTCCGGTGCCGGTTTAAAGGTCATATTGGTAACATTACCGGTATGGATACCGATACCGGTAAGCGTCACGGGGTGTTTAATTGTTCGTTGTTGAACTAACATATTAACTCGGTTAATTATTTATAAAAAAAATTATGGTGTCCCTGTCGCTTCCTTTGCTTTTTTCAACTGAGCAACTTCTTTCTGTAAATCCTCAATCTCTTTTAAAATTTCCGGAAGCTGACGAATAACGGCCTCGATTCGCAAGGCCCGGCCGTGTTCTTTGGCGGGAGAACCAAAATACGTTCCCGGTTTTGTCAGAGATTTTGATACTCCCGATTGTCCCCCGATAATGACATTATCTGTTATCTCGATATGACCGACGATACCAACCTGTCCTGCAATAATACATTGCTTACCCATCTTTGTGCTTCCCGAGATACCGCTTTGCCCGGCAATCACGGTATTTTCGCCAATGACTACATTATGCGCAACCTGTATGAGATTGTCAAGTTTTACCCCCTTACAAATCCGTGTTTCACCTAATGTAGCCCGGTCGAGCGAGCAATTGGACCCGATCTCGACATCGTCTTCGATCACCACAATGCCGGTTTGAGGAATTTTCGAATAACGACCGTCTTCTCCGGGAGCAAATCCAAATCCGTCGCTTCCGACAACTGTACCGGAGTGGATGATTACACGTGAACCGATTTTGCACCCTTCACGTATCGTGATGTTCGGGTAAAGGATGGTTTTTTCTCCTACATGAACATTATCACCGATTACCGTACCGTGCGCTATAACCGTCTCCGGTCCGACTGAACAATTTTCACCGATGACAACGTGTGCACCAATACGAACATGCGCGCCGATTTCGGCACTTTGTGCAATCACCGCCGTAGGATGTACACCGGGAGGAAGAATTTGAGGGGGAGGATTGAACAGCTGCAATACTTGTAAAAAGGCCTTATATGCATCTGCCGTCCGAAGCAAAACGGGCATCTCTTTCCGCTTCGGTAGTGCATCACCCGCAATGCTATTTGATATAATAACTGCCGATGCATTGGTATCAGCAAGGTACCTGAGATACTTCGGATTGGCTATGAAAGAGATCTGCCCTGCACCGGCCTCTTCGATTTTTCCGACACTATGTATAGAAATGCCACCATCACCGATAACTTCCGCCTGAATTTTTTCCGCTATTTCGTGTACGGTCATGATGGCACGCCATTTATTGCATATCAATAACTCGTTGAAGAACTTTTTGCGTCAGGTCCCACTTTTCGTTTGCATACATAAGCAATATATCGCCGCTTTGATCTAACACATAATCGTATGCTTCTTCTTCGGCAATCTCCTGAATCGCAAGGAAAATCCTATCCTGTATGGGGCGGATGAGTTCTTCCTGAAGGCGGAAGAGTTCACCATCCTGACCGAATCTCCGGTCACGGAACTCAGCAATCTGGCGATCGAGATCCATCAGCTCGCGCTCGGCATCCGCGCGTCTTTGATCGCTCATGATCAGTTTCATCTTATCGTACTCTTCAAATTTTCGCTGCCAGGTTCGCTGCATTTGTGTTAACTCTTCCTGCCACTCGCCGACTCTCTCATCTAACTGGCGTTGGGCTTCCTGCGCCTCGGGCAATTGATCCATAATTGCTTCCGAGTTAATATAGCCGATCTTTATCGATTGTGCGCCGGCAATCGCAGGAACAACCAACAGCACACACACAAACCAAATAATNTTTTTCATCGTTAGCACCGGACTCATTATGATTTTTCTTTATTGACTTCCGCGTTTCAGATAGTCGAGGACTTTGAACGTCACGTCAAAACGCGATTCTGCATAAAGCAGAACAGGCATTTCATCGGTTTTATCGAGTACAAAGCTGAGATTTTCCTGTTTCGCAATAGCTTCAATAGCCTCGATGATCTTTTCACGCACGGGACGGAAGATACGTTCCTGCTCGGTCAGGATTTCCCCTCCCTGGCCAAATTTTTCCATCCGGTATTGATTAATCTCCTGCTCAAGCTCTACCAAAGTCTGTTGTTCCTGAACCCGAGCCTGCTCTGTCATCATTCCTTGTTTCCTCTGGAAATCATCATACTTTTCCTGTAAATCCTGAATCCTTTGACGCAATTCGTTTTCCCATCCGATAACAATATTTTCAAATTGCCGCTGGGCACGTTGAGCTTCTTCGAACTGTGTCATTATAACCCCGGAATTAACAAACCCGAAACGAATCTGCTGGGTCAATGCATCCTGGTTGAACGCTAGATTGAGAGCCATTGCAAATGAAAATATCAGTAATCCGGAAAGCAGAGTTGTTTTATTTTTCATCACAGTATACCTTAGTTAGTTTATTTAAGAATGATTGTTTGCTATAAAAAATTACATCCCGCGACCGAACTGGAAGTGAAACTTCCATCCGTCAGGTGCACCGTCGCGCGGGAAGACATCGTCAAATCCATACGCATAATCAAAACCGATCATGCCGAGGGGTTGTACNAGCATACGTACACCGACTCCGGCGGATCGACGCAGGTCGCCAAAGTCTGTGCTTCGGAAATCCTGCCAGACGTTACCTGCCTCGACGAAGGCAAGTAGAAATATAGGAATAGGATTCAGTGTCGGCGCATATCGAATCTCGAGCGTATGGAGTGCCATCACTTTACCGCCAATTTCCTGATTATTACGTAAAGGTCCTATCTTACGATCTTCATAACCGCGAAGCGGTGTCACATTAAACTGTCCGATACCCGTCCCTCCCATGAAGAACAACTCAAGAGGTGGAATAGTCGTCTCTTTAGTAAATGGAAACATTGCCGAGGTCTTCGTCCTCAGTGATAATGCGAACTGATTGGAATTAAATAACGGCGTATACCAGTTTGCTTCGAATGTATGTCGATGAAACTCTACATTTCCCGGGAGTATCGGCCCGCCGGCTATTTCATTTGTGATGGCGACATTCGAACCCCGTGTCGGGAAAATAGGATTATCGATACTGTTACGACGGATGATTTGTGTAATACTGAATTGTGTTGTAACACCCGGAGGGAAGATATCCCTGCCGTCGATCACATCATTTCGTTGTCCCCGGACGATCCAATCGCCGCGGAAATAATCATCGGGCCACATAAATCTGCGTCCGAATCGAACGGATCCTCCCGTTTGCCTTAAATCGTAGAAGAACAGATACCGTGTATCATACAGGTTTACACCAAAAAGCGTCGGTGTATCGTACAACCATGGTTCGGTAAATGAAATACTGAAGGTACGGTAACTTCCCGCTTCGCCAAACTGCCAGTCGAATGAAAGCTGCTGACCGCCGCCACCGCGCAACGGACGACGCAGGTCGAAGTTATTAAAACTTAAGCCCAGTCCGCCGGTAAATCCCCAACCCTGTGCATACCCGACGGAGGCATTGAAAGTATCGCTCGATTTTTCTTCCAGATTAAAAATTATATTCACAGTCTCCTGATCTTCGAGATACTGGTCGGGCTGCATCGTTTCAGGATTAAAGTAATTCAACTGCTGTAATTCGCGAATACTCCGGATCAGGTTTTGTCTGGAATAAAAATCTCCCGGGCGGGAATAGAGCGATCTGCGAATGACATTCTCACGGGTTTTTGTATTGCCGCTTACGATAACCTGACCGATCCGGAATTGATTGTTTTCGCGGATGCGAATCCGTAAGTCGATACTATCGGGCGGCACGCGTATCTCTTCGGGTTCCGCTTGAAATGCCAGGTAGCCGGTATCCATATAAAGTGAGGCAACATCCCGTTGATTTTGGTTAAAGAACATGTTCTGTTCAAACCGTTCCGTGTTATAAACATCGCCTTTTTCAAATCCGAGTCGCTCCGTTAATTGTCTGTCCTCATAGACGGTGTTACCGATCCATTCGATATTCCGGACATAGTAACGGGGACCTTCATACACGGCAATGTAAAGATGCATATCCGCACCATCGTATCGTATTGAGTCGCTCACGATATCTGCATCGCGGAAACCTTCTTTCCGGTAATACTGGATGACTTTATCCAGACCTTCCCGGTACTCGGTATCATCAAACCGACCGCGCGACCAGAATTTCCACCATCGCTTGGTGCTCATGCCGAGCCGCCGCCGCAACCGGCTATCGCTTATTTCCTCATTCCCCTCGAACACGACTCCGCGTATACGAATATCATCTCCCTCGGTTATAGTATACTTCAGGATAACGTGATTCGGTCTGGCATCGGAAGCCGGAATAATTTCGGACTCTATCTGAGCGAGGATCCTGCCTTTCTCATTGTATTCCTTTTGCAAGGCTGCCTTAAAGTTATTTAATTGCTGAGGTGTCAGGACCTGTCCACGTGATATATTGATGACACGCCGGAGCTCTCTCTCGCGTAGTTTTTCATTGCCATGGAATTCAACACTTTCGAAGCGCGGATGTTCCCGGACCCTTAAAACAAGGTACACACCGTCAGCGGTCCTCTGTTCGATTTCTATCCTGATATCGCTGAAGATTCGTAATGCGTAGAGTTGACGGATAGCTTGTGCGATTCGGTCGCCGGGTATGGTTACTTCATCTCCGACACGTAAACCTGAATTTGCGATAATAGCGGAGACATCTGCAGTTATATTTCCTTCGACTGAAATTCCGAGTATGCGATAGCGCTCGGGTTGCTGAAGTCCTTGTGAAAGTCCCTCTGTCGGGAAGGACAAAAAATATACCATAAGAAGACAGAAAATCGAAAGGATATGCCGGCGAGATTTCACGTAGATCAGATTATTATCCCGTAATAGATTCAAATATTTTGTTTGCAAGACTCTTTTCGCCTCCATTTTTCCTCCTACGTACTTGTTCACTCACAAGACCGAAACGCCGCTCACGCTTTTGGAAATCTTTGATAGCTTCATAAAGATCTTTCCGGCGAAATTCGGGCCAAAACTTCGGGCTTATATACAACTCTGCATATGCAAGCTGCCAGAGCATAAAATTACTTAACCGGTACTCACCGCTCGTGCGTATAAGCAAGTCGGGTTCCGGCATTCCTTTGGTTGTCAGATGATCGGTGAGTAGCGATTCATCTATATCATCAAGTTCAATCTCGCCTTTTTGAGCTTTCCGGACAATGCTCCTGACTGCTTGAGCAATTTCCCAACGGCTGCTGTAACTGAGAGCCAGGTTAAGCGTTAAGCCGGTATTATTCTTCGTAATAGATATCGCCTGAGCGAGTTTATCCTGAACCTTGACCGGAAGTTTTTCGATATCTCCGATGGCTGTCAACCGAACGTTATTCTGATGCAGTTTATCGGTTTCATTTTGGAGCGAATTCAATAAGAGCCGCATTAAAGTCGAAACTTCTTCCCGCGGACGGTTCCAGTTCTCCGTCGAAAAAGCATACAGTGTTAAATGGCCGACTCCTAGTTGACCGCATGCTTCTACTATGTCCCGTACCGAGCCGACACCCTCATTATGACCCGCGACACGGGGTAAAGAACGCTCGGTTGCCCATCTTCCGTTCCCATCCATTATAACGGCAATATGGACAGGAATGTTACCCGAAGAACGCAGTCCCTCCTGAATTTTCTTGTCCTCCGCCGTCGGTCTGTTCGGCGACTTACGTTTCAAAATACGTAAACCTCACTTTTTTTATTTTGTTAGACGTTTCCATTCATTGCTTTGTTACATTTCAAGAATATCTAAATTAAAACATTTAGTAAACAAAGTCAAGGAAATAATTACCGGTTTTTTTATCTAAATCCTTGATTTTCAACAAGGTTAGGTAAAAACAGCTCCTTACATTTTGGGTTGTTTGACTTTTCATTCATTAATATCTATATTTTTTTGTTTATAGCGTATTTAAAGATAAATATAGATTGAAAGGGAATTTATGAAAGGAAAACCCGGTATGCAAAATTTGATGAAACAAGTACAGAAAATGCAGGAAAAAATGGGTGAGGTGCAGGCTCAACTCGAAAATAAGACAATAACCGCTGAATCCGGCGGCGGTATGGTAAAAGTGACGGCAAATGGCCGTCAGCAGATCGTGAAAATTGAAATGGAAAAAGAAGTCGTCGATCCGGAAGATATAGAAATGCTTGAGGATTTGATTGTTGCGGCGGTCAACAAAGCGCTTGAAGAATCAAATGCTTTGGCACAGGAGGAAATGGCAAAGGTTACAAGCGGTATGCTGCCGAACATCCCGGGCATGAAATTCCCTGGAATGTAATCAGGTATGATCTACACCTCACAAACTATTGAAATTTTAACCGATCACTTATCAAAGTTGCCGGGTATTGGAAAGAAGACCGCCCAACGTTTAGCACTTTTTATTCTTAAGCTGCCGGATGAAGAAGTCAGATCGCTTGCACATACATTGATTGAATTAAAAGAAAAAGTTAAGTACTGTTCGGAGTGTTCGAATATTACCGAAGGATCCTTGCATGATCTGCAGTAACCCAAAACGCGACCGGTCTATTATTTGCGTGGTGGAAGATCCGAGAGATGTGCTTGCTATTGAACGGACAAATGAATTCAACGGATTGTATCATGTGCTCGGCGGCTCTTTATCACCGCTTGACGGGATAGGCCCCGATGATCTGAAGATACAGGCGTTGATCGACCGGTTACAATCGGTGCGATCCGATGATCCTGTCCGGGAAATAATATTAGCACTCGACCCGAATGTTGAGGGAGAAGCAACGACGATATATCTCAGTAAGCTGCTCCGGCCGTTCGATATGACACTGACGCGAATTGCGCGGGGTTTACCGATCGGCAGCGACCTGGAATATGCGGATCAGGCTACACTCGCCCGCGCTCTCGAAGCACGGGTGCCGTTAGATTAGAACAGTCCGTTACGATAGCATATATGCAAAATATAAATCTACATAGTGCGTTATGTATAGCGTTCATCCTGCTGTTCATATCCTGCGATATTTTTCAGCCCCGTACACCGGAAGAACCCGGTGAAGCTCGGGGCAATTTTATTCCTCCGACGACTCCGGAGATAGTTATCGAAAACTTTCTCAATGCAATCAACGAACGTAATACCCAGCACTACGTACAATGTCTCATCGATGCCTCATTCACCGAAAAAAAATTTATTTTTTTACCGACACAGCGGGCACAGATACAATTCGGGGCATTGTTCGATGAATGGTCGCTTCAGGAGGAGCGAATGTATTTTGAAAATCTTATATCGAGTATCCCCGGAAATTCCACGCTCAATCTGGGATTGCAGGATGGCTTGTTCGAAAGTCAATCGGCCAATGACGCGGTTTATATAGCATCCTACCGGCTCGTTGCTCAGCATACGAATGAGGGGTATCCACATTATATATTCGAGGGTACGCTGCGCTTCGAAATGATTACCGATCAGTCGAACAACTGGGCAATTCACCGCTGGGCGGATTTTCCCGGCGGCGACAACCAGAGCTGGAGTGAATTAAAAGGTACATTTAAATTATAATGAAGAACAGTTATCAGTTATTGGTTATTGGTTAATAGTTGCGTATACCCGGTATTAAGAAACCATTAACCGATAACCAATAACGAGTAACAATTTTACGCTGAAAGAATATGCAACACGTACGGGGACAATTTCCTTCGTTAAGTAAAATATTTTATATCGTTATCCTTGCTGCGGTCCTTTTGAGCGGTATCAATATAAGGTGCATCAATCCGTTTGCCCCGGCATTTGACGATTCACCGGCAACGGGTAATGATGTACTCGGTGATCAGACAACAATCGAAGGGGCTTTTATCAATTTTAAGTTGTCCTATACGACACAGGATACACTGCTGTACGGCCGGCTGCTCGCACCCGATTTCGTCTTCGTGTATACCGATTATGACCGCGGCATAGATGTATCGTGGGGACGCGACGAAGATATGCGGGCAACACACCGCTTGTTCAGAAGCGTGAGCAATATCGATCTCATCTGGAATGAGATCATTTCACAAACCGGCGACTCGTTACTGGCATCGGTCCGCCGGTCGTTCAATTTAACGATATCCTTCAGCGCCGATGACATCGTCCGCATCGGCGGCTATGCCAACTTACAATTCCAGCGCCGCGATCCTGAAACTATCTGGAGGATAACACGCTGGACGGATGAATCAAATTTTTAGCCTATAGATAAGGGACACAATATAGCATGGGATACACACTTCGAGAGGGCCTCTCCGGTTTTAAACGGGCAAAACTATCGACCACGATCTCGATCATCACAATAAGTATATCGTTGATTTTGCTGGGTACATTTGCAATTGTTTTTGCAAATATACACGAGGTCACCGATACCCTCAAACGGGAAGTGCAAATCGAGGTATTCTTGCTCGACGATATAACCGAGGCACAGCGCAATCGGATGAGAAACCGGATAGGCGCACAAGCAGGAGTGGATAATGTTACCTATATTTCGAAAGACGATGCCGCTGAAATTTTTAAACAGGAATTCGGTGAGGACATATTCAGTGTTCTCGATTTTAATCCGCTCCCGGCCTCGTTACGCGTATCGTTGCAACCCGGGCACGTACACAGCGACTCCATCGCCGCCATTGCCGCTTTCATTGAAGGTCTCGAAGGGACTGATACCGTTCAATACCGCCAATCCCTGCTCGATATGCTTACAAGTCGCATCCAGACGGTTCTGGCAATTTCAATCGGTATCGGGATACTCCTGGCGATCTCAGCCATATTCCTCGTTTCCAACACCATACGCCTCACCATCTATGCAAAACGCAAACTCATCGAGACAATGAAACTTGTCGGGGCAACAAAAGGATTTATCCGGAGGCCGTTTCTGGTGGAAGGATTTGTACAGGGAGTGTGCGGGGGCATCCTGGCAATACTGTTTATATACATTATACTTCTTTTAATACGCAAAAATGTATCGGCACATCTGTTTGCACTCGGGGAATACGAAATATACTTTTACACTGTTGTGCTGATTACCGGAAGCCTGCTCGGGCTGCTGGGCAGCGCGGTTTCAATACGACGGTTTTTGAAAATATAAGCGGTAAGCACAGAATCTGTAATTGTGCTTCCTATTGACTTCGTTCCGACACTTTTATAACTTATCCATACAAGAGCGGATCGGAGAAGTATTGATTCCCCTTACCATCCGGCGTGGGTCAAATCTGTTTTTCAATGCTTCCCGTCCATACACATACAGGTTTACTTTCTATGAAAAGAACTTTCTCACCGTATAAGCTCGAAACATATCGCACATCAAGGAGTATTCATTATGTACCAAAAATCACCAACACAGGAGTGGACTTCCAACGTAGTGCGTTACAAGAAGTTTTCAGGAAGCTGGGCATGGCTTCTGCACCGCATTACCGGTCTCGGTCTCACCGCGTATATACTCGTCCACATCAACACACTTGCATCACTACAAGAGGGTCCCGAAGCATTTAACGCGAAGATGCAGGTATTCATGCAGCCGCATTGGATCTTTGCAGCCTGGATTCTTTTCGGACTCGTTCTGTATCACACTCTTAACGGTATCCGAATTGTCATTATTGATTTCGGAAAAGGCGCAAAGTATCACAAACAGCTACTGTACGGAGCCGTTGCAATCGGTCTCATCGTATTTCTCTGGATGGGATATATTATGTTCTTCGGTCATGCAGAATACGATTTTCTGTCGATGATCGTTACCTCATACAATTGATATAGAATAAGGAGTTTTATCATGTCATATAAATATATCGGTTCCCGGGGATCGGGTTCGATGAGCTGGTTCCTTCAGCGCATAAGCGGTATCGTGCTTGTGTTTGTAATGGTCGGACACTTTATCCTCATGCACTATAATCCCGAAATGGGGCACTCGTTCAACAGGGTGTTTGAGCGGATGCAGAACCCATACTACCAGATGCTGCAAATCGCATTCGTCGTGCTTGCTCTCTACCACGGCTTGCAGGGCGTCTGGAATATATACCGTGATTTCAAATTCCCGTCATGGCTCAACATGGCGGTTCTGGCTATACTGATCGTCGTCGGAGTCGGTTTCGGTGCGCTTGGTATCGCAAACATTTTACATTTTTAATGTTAACGAAAAAGGAATTTCCACTATGAAACTATCACATGACGTCGTTATCGTTGGAAGCGGATTGGCAGGTTTGCGCGCGGCGCTTGAAGCATCGCAATACTATAATGTTGCCGTCGTATCGAAACTCTTCCCCCTTCGTTCGCATTCCGGTGCGGCACAGGGCGGAATAGCCGCTGCACTGGCCAACGAAGAAGAAGACTACATCGACTGGCACTTTTTCGATACCGTCAAGGGATCGGATTATCTCGGCGATCAGGATGCCATCGAGCTTCTTGTAAACGATGCAATTCCGACACTCTACGAACTTGAACATTTCGGTACACCGTTCAGCCGCACGCCCGAAGGAAAAATCGCGCAACGCAAGTTCGGCGGGCATACAAAACATTACGGTGAAGCCGCCGTCCTCAGGGCCTGCTACGCTGCCGACCGTACCGGCCATGTCATCCTGCATACGCTGTATGAACAGTGCGTAAAAAATAACGTAAAATTTTATAACGAGTATTACGCGATCGATCTGCTGGTGAAGGATAGTATCGTACGCGGACTTGTTGCCTACGACATGCCGAACGGACGCTTCGTCGCGTTCCATAGTAAAGTCGTTATGTTCGGCACCGGCGGTTACGGACGTGCTTATAAAATCACTTCCAACGCACACGCAAACACGGGCGATGGACTCGGCATTACGGTGCGTGCAGGCATTCCGCTTGAAGATATGGAGTTTGTGCAATTTCATCCGACGGGTATCTATGGATACGGTATTCTGGTTACGGAGGGCGCCCGCGGTGAAGGGGGCTATCTGCTCAACAACGACGGCGACCGGTTTATGAAAAAATATGCACCAAAAGTCATGGAGCTCGCTCCGCGCGATCTCGTATCAAGATCGATATGGACTGAAATCAACGAAGGCCGGGGTATCGACGGCAAGCGTTGCGTGCATCTCGACCTGCGTCATCTCGGTGCCGAGCGATTGAAAGAACGTCTCCCGGAAATCATGGGATTTTGCCGAAAGCTCGTCGGCGTCGATCCGGTCAAAGAACCGATCCCGATCGAACCGACTGCACACTATTCGATGGGCGGCATTCCCGTCACCGTTGATGCGCAAGTGCTGGCAGACGGCATCAATAAAAAAGTGGAGGGATTCTACGCAGCCGGTGAATGTGCCTGCGTTTCGGTTCATGGCGCCAACCGCCTCGGGACCAACAGCCTGCTCGACGCAGTCGTGTACGGAAGACGGGCCGGTAAATCTCTGGTCAGGTTTTTGAATGAAAACGGAACCGTCAAAGCCGATTTTGTCGAAGACCAGTATAAGGCATCGCTTGACCGGGTAGATAAAATCAAGAATAATACCGGTAATGAAAAGGTCAGCTATCTCCGTACCGAACTGCAAAATGTGATGAACGAAAAGGTAGGCGTTTACCGTGACGGGAAACCTCTGGAGGAAGCTTTGGAAAAAGTAGAAGAACTCGAACAGCGTTTTAAAAATATTCAAATAGACGATAAAGGGTCGGTATTCAACACCGATCTTGCAGAGGCACTCGAACTGGGTAATCTGCTTGATTTCGCACAACATATAGTAGCCGGCGCATTGAACCGCCATGAAAGCCGCGGCGGACACGCACGGATCGACTTCCCGAAACGGGACGATAAGGACTGGTTGAAGCATACAATTGCACTTCGCAAAGATGACGGCTCACTCGAGTTCACCTACAAACCGGTTGTCATTACAAAATTTCAACCTAAGGAAAGGACGTACTAAGATGAAGATCAACCTTAGATTATTTCGTTACAATCCCGAAACGGACAAAAAACCGCACTATCAGCACTATACCGTCGAAGCGGAGCCAACCGAAAAAGTACTCGATTTATTGCATAAGGTGAAATGGGAACAGGACGGAACACTTGCATTCAGGAGATCCTGTGCACACGGTATCTGCGGTTCCTGTGCGATGACGGTAAACGGAGAAAACATGCTCACCTGCGAAGCACTGATCGGTAACTTAAAGAAACAACAGAGTATAACCATCGAACCACTGCCGTCGCTGCCCGTTATTAAAGACCTGGTTGTCGATATGGAGAATTTTTATGCAAAATATAAAATCATCAAACCATATCTCATCAACAACTCTCCGCCGCCCCCAACCGAGAGAATACAAAGTGTCCGGGAGCAGCGCATAATAGACGAGTCGACCTGGTGCATAATGTGCGGTGCGTGCAGTACCAGTTGTCCTTCGAACTGGAGCAATCCGGATTTCCTCGGACCCGCGGCATTATTGAAAGCGTATCGGTTTATCTTCGATACCCGCGATGAAGGAGCAGAGGAACGATTGAATATCCTCGATCATGGCGACGGCATCTGGCGCTGCAGAACGATCTTCAACTGTGTGGAAGCATGTCCGAAAGAGATTGATGTCACCTATCATCTGTCACAATTGAAAAAGGCAATCGTAACGAGAGAAATATAATTCGATGATGATTGTATGATTCCATAATGCATGATATCGCACCTGTAAAACGTATAGTGGAGACCATCAGGTAAAAGATTCGACACTCCGTAAAGATGGTCTCCACCCATGCGATAATACATTGAGAGATGATTCAATCGTTCAATGCCCGATTGCCAGCCCTCGCTCACTGTCTATATCGTCAGTAATCCAATCAACCAATCATTCATTACGACCACGCACAATTGCAACCACGCACTCCCCTTCCCTTGATTCTTATGCAACACTTTAATAACTTAAAAAAAATGTAGAATTT
>SL_3KL_010_SEDDRAFT_10000711_pt1 | contig 28639 bp, 29 predicted proteins | sample SodLakKL_010_SED_2_FD_10381 | JGI IMG/M metagenome (IMG submission 10381)
AGAAGCCAGAATGAAAAAATCAGTCCGGCCGCCACAAACAGGCCGGTCAGCCAGCTTTTCTGATTAAGCTTCCAGAAGCGAACAGCCACCAGCCAGCATCGATCAAATGAAAAAGATGATGGTCCTTTAATTGAATCCATAACTACGTCTCCCCGAATTGATGATTGATGACATCGGATTTCTGAATAATCCCGTTAAAAAGTAGCTCAAGGTCAATTTGAGTCTCTTTGCCTCCCTCCTTTTTGGGAAGAATGGCAAATTTTCCTCCAAAAATCTCTTCGGCATAGAGCACAAACCGGTTATCTCCTTCGGGGATTTTTTCAAAACTGAGTTTATCAGAAATAGCCCCCACTCCCTGCTGAAAGATGATTTTTCCGTTGTTTAGAACGGTGATATTGTCGATCATCGCTTCCAGATCTCGTACCTGATGCGTGGAAATGACTGTACAGCGCCCCGTGTGATCGGCTGCAGCCATGATTTTTCGAAACTGGCTTTTTGATGGAATATCGAGGCCGTTTGTGGGTTCATCCATCAACAAAAGCCGTGCATTGGAAGCAAGGGCAAAGGCGATCAGAAATTTTTTCCGCTGGCCATAAGACAGGTCCGTAAGTTTTTTCTTCGAATCCACTTCCATCTCTTGAAGGGTTGAAAACAGATATTCGCGATCGAAACGGGGATAAAATGGTGCGTGAATATCAGAGTAAACCATGGCTGTGAGTGGCGGCAGATCGAACTGTTCGGGAAGCACAAACAGTTCACTCAAAATTTCCGGCGTACGCTTTCTTGACGATGTACCCAGAATTTTGCAGCTACCCTCTGCCGGAAAGAGCATTCCCGAAATATGGTTCAGCAGTGTGGTTTTTCCAGCCCCGTTCAGGCCAAACAGACCGTATGTGTTTCCCGTTTCCAGTTTAAGGCTCAGCCCGTCAAAAAGCGGCTGATGTTTTACAAAAGCAAATGAAAGGCTTTCAATTGTAACCATGTAGCGTGATTCGTTATTCTATTGCACTAATATACTAATACACTATTCCTATCAAAAAAAGTTTCATTTTTTTAAATTTCAGTTGGCCATTAAAGATCCCATCCAAGTTACCTTTGCGTAGAATTGTGTTTTAATTTGCACAACTCTGCGAAAACTCCTCTCCCCTCCATTCTGCCCGTTACGAGCGCTGCAAGAACCCAGAGTAATTCCTGCAGAACCACAAATAATTAATCAATGCGACCAGGGTGGTACAATTCCATTCATCCGTGCATAGCTGATAGCTTGTCCAACATGTTCGTTCATGTGAGAAATCATCAAAAAGAGGACAGCCCAGCCATCGGTTGTTTCACCGAAAATTTCGACAGATTTATGGAGTTGTTCTTCCGTAAGATTTTCCCGAAACCCTTGAACATGGCGAATGGACCGTTCCAGCTCCCGTATCACCGTTTCTTTATCTTCAATCTCTTCGAGAGATGCAGTATCCACATCTTCAGGAACGCCCACATCAAGCCAACGTTCCGCAAGAATGTAGTTGTACCGGGCAATATGCATAAACACCTGTGCAACGGTCATCGCCTCACCATCGGGCGACCAATTGTAAGTATCTTCGGGCATCGTATCGGCAAGCTGTTTGATTTTGTTTGACGACTGATCGAAATGAAATGAAAAACGGTCGAGAAACGATTGGGTCATATCCTGGGCTTGTGTAGTGATTGGCATCAACATCATACAGATAAGCATTGTAATGATGGTTTTAACCGGTTTGATGTTATCTTTAGTGAATGAAATCATAAATTTCTAATGGATTCAATTGCAGCCATAACAGGGTACGTAAAAGTTATCAACAATTCACACTCAAAATAATCTGGATATCGATGGAATCGATCTCTGTACTCGACATTTTTAAAATAGGGATAGGCCCCAGCAGTTCTCACACTCTCGGGCCGTGGAAAGCAACGCTTCAATTTCTCCGGAGAATAGACAATCGAACAAATCAGATCAGCCGGCTGGAAGTTCAGCTTTTCGGATCACTTGCAAAAACCGGCCTTGGTCACGGTACAGATATCGCCATCATCCTGGGACTTCACGGATTTGACCCGGTCACATTTGATATTGACAAGATCGATCAAACGGTTCAGTCTGTAAAAACCGAAAAAAAACTTTTGATGAATGGATCATGTGAGATCATTTTTGATCCGGACGAACAGATTCACTTTCTTAAAAATGAGATGCTTCCCTACCACCCAAATGCTCTTCGGTTTTTATGCTCACTCAAAGATGGCTCGCTGATCCGTGAAACGTACTACTCGGTAGGTGGTGGTTTTGTTGTCCGTGACGGTGAAGAAACAGGATCAAATAGAGAGAACATAAAACTTCCCTTCCCCATCGAATCGGCCTACGATCTGTCTGAATGGTGCCGTGAAACCGGATTGTCTATTTCCGGGATTGTGACTGAAAATGAGAAAGCTTGGCGGAGTGAATCTGAAACAAGGGAGTCCATTTTGGCTATCTGGAAGGTGATGAGCGAATGCATCTACCGGGGCTGCCACACCGGCGGGATCCTCCCAGGCGGCCTGCAGGTAATGAGGCGGGCTTCACTGTTCAACAAGCGGCTGCTCAGCAAAAATGTATACAGTAATTATGAAGAGTGGCTGAATGCCATTCGTGATGGTGGTGAGGGATTTGCATATATCCTTGACTGGGTGAACTGCTTTGCCCTGGCTGTCAATGAAGAAAATGCCGCTTTTGGCCGGGTTGTAACTGCCCCCACAAACGGTGCCGCCGGAGTGATTCCGGCAGTATTGCAATACCTGGTTACATTCAAAAAAGATCCGGTTGAACCTGTGATTCTGAAGTTTTTGAAGACGGCGTCAGAAATCGGAAGCATTTTTAAAAAACGTGCCACTATTTCCGCAGCAATGGGTGGCTGTCAGGCCGAAATCGGGGTATCATCTGCAATGGCAGCCGCCGGCCTTACCGAGTGTATGGGCGGCAGTGTGGAACAGTGCCTGATGGCCGCTGAAATTGCGATGGAACATCATTTGGGACTTACTTGCGATCCCATCGGCGGACTGGTACAAGTACCGTGTATTGAACGGAATACGATGGGGGCTGTGAAAGCTATAACCGCATCACAACTGGCCCTGCACAGCGATCCCGAAAAAGCACGTGTACCGCTCGATGCCGTTGTAAAAACCATGTGGGAAACCGCACAGGATATGAATTCCAAGTATAAAGAAACCTCCGACGGAGGCCTGGCTGTGAATATTCCGATCAGTCTGAGCGAATGCTAACCGGATATCTCAACGTAAATATATTAACTCAATGTAACTTTGTGATACAAATTTGGTATATACAGTAAATTTTGAGGGTAAATGGATAAGGTTGTCTTTTCAGTGACCTGGCAGGATAACCGATGTTTTCCGGGCTCCTATAAGAATCGTGATTGTCTGCTCTTATTTATGAATAAAAAATACTCCTCCCCCCAATTCACAATTTTGGCAGAAATTTTACTCCGCTGTGTACCCTGTCATGTTGTTTTGTTCGGTATCAAATTACATTTCCAACAAAAAATGTACCGTAAATACCGATTACTGGTGATCAATGAATCAGTTCTGAAGCCGAAAAAAAATCGGCAGCATATACTGAACCCGTACCGGTCGCCCGCGCTGCATTCCAGGTGTAAATCGTGCCTGTGACACAACTCTGAGAGCTTCTTCGTCTGCACCCCCACCAATACCACGAATCACTTTTGGATCCTCAACTTCGCCACGTTCATTTACAATAAATTGTACATAAACACGGCCTTCGATACCCGCTCTTCTTGCCATTTCGGGATAACGCACCTGGCGCTGCAGCTGTGAAAGCCCCCCGATTAGTTCCGGCATTTGCTCAACCACCACAAAAAAGTCCTCTTCAGGTTCTTCTTCTTCCTGCACAGGACGAGGAGGCAGCTGCAGTGGTGAGCCAAGGTCAAATTCCGTATAAATCTGAATATTAATATCATCAATAATCACATCGTTTGGAACAGCCACCGGCACGGGTGGTCGTGGTGGTGGCGGCGGTGTTTCAATCTGCCGAGTCTGAATAATTTCTTCCATCTGTACCACCTCTCTTTCCATCGGAACGAACTCTCTATCCGAAGAAGCCCGTAAATCGATTCGAGTCAGAACAATAAAAATAATCAAAACCATTAAAAGTCCGACTTCAAGAAAAATTGAATGATAGTTTCTTAAATCTGCATCGGGTTTTTTGCGAATAACCATAACAAACCTCCAGTAAAGTTAACTGAATCAGTTTCCTGTTCAGGATGATATTAGACTAAAAAAAGACCTGCTATACTTTTCCTTTATATGTGTCAAAAATTATTCCAATTTCTATTATTTCATCCTTAACCTGACTTTTTTTCCCTCTCTCTGCCAAAAATCATATTAAATTACCAGCAAAAATTTCCAATAGGTCCTATTTCTTGGTTTTTTCTTTTACACCGTTTAAAAAATTTACGAGAACCGGGTACTCCTCAAAACAGAAATCGGCGGCGGAATTCTCTTTCGTTTCCTCAATCAAAGCTGTAAACCAGGCGGTATTCCAGCCGGCATTTTTTCCACCAATGATGTCTGATGAATAGGAATCTCCCACATACAAAATAGATTCGTGCACCTTTCCCGCTTTTTCGGCAGCTGTATCAAATACTTTATGGTGCGGTTTCATCACCCCGATCTCTTCGGAGATTATGAACAGATTGCTGAACCGAGACAGCACCATTTGCTCGATCTTCTCATGCTGCGTTTCCAAAAATCCGTTCGTAATGAAACCTACCGGGAATCTCCCCGAGATTTCCTCAAGAGCTTCCTCTGCCCCATCAATCCAACACCAGTATTCGCGATATACTTCCATGTATCTCTTGCCGATTTCACCACTCCTTTCTGATACGATTCCGAGCGAAGTCATCGTTCTTTCAAACCGGGTTCGCTGGAGCTGCTCACGGCCAATCGCACCGTTCTGATATTGAAGCCAAAGCCCATTATTGATCTCCTTGTAAGCATCCAGCCATTCATCCACGGCTACTTGTTGTAATTCGGTGAATTGTGAGTAGATCTCCCGCTGTGCACTGGCCTCAGCAGATGAATGGTCGAGAAGCGTATTGTCGATATCGAAAAAAATAAATTCTGGTTTCATCGGGTTTACTGATGGGAGTGAATTCGTCAAAACACTGAATATACGATCTTTTTCCCGAACCATTCATAGCTGAATAGAACCACTTACTCCTGCAAAATTCAAATAGTCTTCTCTTTTGCCATTTACGCTTTTGCCACTGTTAAAATCCCGGCTTTTTGTTCATCTTTCAAAACTGTTTTTGCCACTTCGAATGTAGTAGATCCTGTTGTAAAAACATCATCAATCAAAATGGGGAATTTATCCTGCAGCTCTGCACTGTCTGTTACTTCAAATGCGCCGGCGAGATTATTTTCCCGTTCAAGGGAATTCAGCCCGGTTTGCGTTTTTGTATTTTTTGTCCTGATAATTAAACCTTGTCGAGCTACCGGCCATGATGTTACCCGTGCCACCCCCTCTGCCATGGCTCTTGCCTGATTGTATCCCCTTTTTCTTTGTCTCGATTTGTAAAGAGGCACCGGCACCAGCAGCGGCTTGGCCAAGGCAAACTCTTCTGTCATAGATGACTCCAGCCGATTTAAAAAGGCACGGCCGAGGCATTCTCCCAGTTCTACCCCCACTCCTTTCAGGTGATGATACTTCAAGTCGTGCAAAAGCTTTTGAAGATATCCGCCCTTATCAAAATACCACATTGAAAAACAGAACCGAATTCGTTCAGGCAGAAAGTTTCCGGGGCCAGCACATGCTTTTTCGAAGCGATCGAGTTTGCACCATTCACACAAATAACAATTTTGCTCCGATGTGGACGATCCGCAGCACGCACACGTTAGAGGAAATACAATGTTTTGGTAAGATATGAGGATTTTTTTCAGTTGCTTCATATTAGTATGAACCAAAATCCTGAAATTTCTTACATTTTTTGCGGTATTTTTTACCTTATCTTTATTGTAACGATTCAGATGTCACAAAATCGTTCAAAAGAGCAAATTTTCAGATAATTCAGAAATAGAATTTTTATGCCTTCAATCGGTAAAGACCTTTCAAAAATTCGTTCTCACCTGGGACTGAGTATCCAAGACATTCAGTATGCAACAAAAATCCCTGTAGATACTATTCAAAGTATCGAAAACGATTCAATTTTTTCACGCGAAGATGAGGGGAAAACTTACATACGGAGCTTTGTAAGAAGTTACGGCCGGGCCTTGAAAATTGATAAAGATACAATGATCAAGGCGCTGGACCAATGGGAAACCGGTAATTACAATCATCTGTTGCTGCAGCAATTTAAAGCTCTTGCTCAACAAGAGGTGAACGTTCCCGAGCAACAGCCAACACAAAGTAAAGCAAAAGAGTCAGTTAATTCTTCCCAGACAAAAAATACTGAACAAACCGGAGCGGAAAAAAAATATGAAAGCAGTCCCTCCATTCAAAAAAAGGAAGCGAACTTCACAGAAAAAACTGTAAAACCTTCTGCTGAAAAAAAGGGGCCTGTGGCACCCAAACCGGGCAGTACTTCTTCCCGGCGAAATGTAGACTGGGCCAACATGGGCCACAAGTTTTCAGAAGAAAAAAAACATACACCGATCTGGATTGTTGGTTTAATCATCTTGTTTATCATTGCCGCTTTTGCAGGGTATTTACTCTACAATAATGGTTATTTCGCTGCATTTACCGATCGAGACAGCCAGGAACAAATTGTTGATACAGAGTCTCAGTCAACACAGGGCAGTTTATCTTTAAACCTGGACGAACCGAACCAAAACGATATTACTGGCAGTGATGCACAGCTGCAAAACGTGGAGCTGGACGATGTTCTCTACATCACTGTTTATGCTGCTTACAGTAACCTGGATCCGGTGAGAGTATGGAGTGACCTGAAACCGAGGCTCGACCCCTACTGGCTGGAGCAGGGTGTAGCTCTCCACTTTGAGTTTCAGGACACCATTCGTATTCGAGGCCCATATTCTAATCTATTGCTGTTTAAAAATGGGCACATCATTGAAAATTTCCTCGAAAGCTATTATGATGATAATGAAAATGTTATTGAACTAACCCGCGACATTTTCACTGCTGATTCCAAATGGGCTCAGCCGGTCTCTTTTGAACTGCCCGACGGCGTGGCAGAACCCGACAGTGTAGCAGATCGCCCCTCTTTTTAACCTTGCTCAAAACCACAGATGGATAAACCCACTGCTGAAAAACGCGTTAAGGAATTACGCGATTTGCTAAACCGCGCCAACAAAGCTTATTATGAAGATGCGCGGCCATTTATCAGTGACCGGGATTTTGATGAAGCTCTTGCCGAACTGGAAAGCCTGGAACAGAAGTTCGGCCTTGTTACAAAAGACTCTCCCACACAGCGGATTGGCGGTGAACCTTCCAGCATTTTCCCCACTGTAGAGCACCCCCACCCGATGCTTAGCCTTGACAACACATACAATGAAGAAGATCTGCGCGATTTTGACCGCCGTGTAAAAGATATTCTCGGGCATTCCGATTTCAGCTATGCGGTGGAATTAAAATTCGACGGAGCATCCATCCGCCTGCGGTATGAAAACGGGAAATTAGTCACAGGGGCCACTCGGGGCGATGGCACCAGAGGGGATGATATCACCCGTAATCTTAAAACCATTCGTGAAATTCCCCTTACAGTAAATGGAGCATCGGCTGATGTACTGGAAATCCGCGGCGAAGCTTACATGGAAAAAGAGGCTTTTGTACGGCTCAACCAAAATCGTGAAGAACAGGGTTTTGCACCGTTCGCCAATCCCCGCAACTCTACCGCGGGTTCACTCAAAATGCAGGATACAAGGGAAGTGGCGCGAAGGCCTATTAAGTTTTTTGCCTTCGACCTTATTCTCGAAGAAACTGATCTTAATCGAACTCACGCAGAAAAAATGGAGCTCTTGGTGCGCTTGGGGTTCCCTGTCTGTGAGTATTTTGAAGTCTGCACTTCTGTTGATGACGTACTTGATGTGATTCACCAATGGGGTAGGCTTCGGAAGGATCTGCCTTACGAAACCGACGGCGTAGTTGTAAAAGTTAATGAAGAACGCTTTTATGAGGAACTGGGCAGTACCTCCAAATTTCCGCGCTGGGCCATAGCCTATAAATTTGAAGCAGAACAGGCTTCAACTATTCTCGAATCGATCACTCTACAGGTCGGAAGGCTGGGGAAAATCACACCTGTTGCTGAACTCAAACCGGTTCTTTTGGCCGGCACAACCGTAAAACGAGCCTCATTACATAATGAAGATGAAATTTTACGAAAAGATATCCGGCCCGGCGATACTGTGGTTATAGAAAAAGCCGGTGAAATCATTCCCCAGGTTGTAAGCGTTGTAAACCCCGATCGTGAAAATCGACCTGAACCATTCTCCATGCCAAAATATTGCCCTGCATGCGGGCAAGAGCTGGTGAAGCTCGATGATGAAGTTGCCTGGAGATGCGTCAACCCGGAGTGCCCGCCTCAGGTGCGTGAACGTGTAAAACATTTTGCCTCCCGTGATGCGATGGATATTGAGGGGCTCGGTGAAGCCGTAGTTGATCAACTAATCACCGAAGGACTTATACGCACTTATGCCGACCTCTACGACTTAAAAAAAGAAGAGTTGGTTCCGCTGGAACGAATGGCTGAAAAAAGTGCCCAAAACCTGGTAAATGCAATCGAAAAAAGCAAACAACAACCTCTCGATCGGATCATTTATGCACTTGGGATCCGTTTTGTAGGCCGTACGGTGGCAAAAGATCTTGCTGAACATTTTAAAACAATGGACACACTCATGCAGGCCGATGAAGATACCATGGAATCCGTGGATTCAATAGGGCCTAAAATTGCCGAATCCGTAAAAGCTTTTTTCACCAACGAAATAAACCTTGCTCTTGTTGAACGACTAAAACAAGCAGGACTTTCATTTGAGATGGAAGAATCCGAACAATTATCATCAAAATTAAAAGACAAAAAAATCGTTTTAACCGGAACACTTCCATCTTACACAAGAAGTGAAGCAAAGGCTATTATCGAAAAACACGGCGGTTCAACAGTATCATCCGTAAGTAAAAATACGGATTTTCTTCTCGCAGGAGATTCACCAGGAAGCAAATACAATAAAGCTAAGAAGCTAAATATCAAAATATTAGACGAAGAAGAGTTTCGAAATCTGGTTGGTGAATAAATAGATATTTAACAGAGATATCCCAACAATATTTGTCTTTTATTAGTCATAATACCTTTTTATACTTTCATTATGCTACGAAATAATATAAACGTGGCATCCATTGAAATCTGATTATGAGTATTCTCAAAAAACTTGGATTGGGTCGAAAGAAGGAAGAGTCGGCTCCCGGTATCGGAGCCAATAAAACCCGGGAAGAAAAAGTGCTCAACGAAAAGAAAAGCATGTATCTTCGGTGGGTAATTTTATTTGCTTTCCTTGGCCTTGTACTTGCCATTCTTCCCCAAACTTCCTTTCAGCCGGTATCTCAATACTCTGTTGGAGAACCCTGGAGGGCGGATGACCTGACTGCACCATTCACTTTTTCCATCAAAAAAACTGCCGAAGAACTTCAGGAAGAGAGAGAGGAAATCAGAAGTCAAACCGCACCTATTTATCACGTAAATAATGATGCCGACATTATCATAGAAGGCCGTATAGATTCCCTGTACCGAAGTATGCAACCGGTCATGGACAGCTACCTCCAGTGGCAGCGATCTAAACAAGATAATGGTTCATCAGCTCCTGATGACAGCCTGCGTTATTATGAAGACCGTGAAGCTGCCAATGTTCATTTAGATAGCGATGCATGGGATACTCTCCTTGAAAATTATGCGAATATTATTATGAATAACCAGCCTGAGCGCAGGGCGGTAATTTTCCAGATCAGTAATCATCTTGAAGATATTGTTGACAGACTGCTCGCTGATGGTATCATAAACCAAAACAAGGATGATCTGGACCACAACGAAATTACTATTCGGAATCTTCGGCAGCTTACCGAACGCTCAATTAACATTGCAAATACACGCGACGAATTGGAAGCCGCCGAATATGCCCGGCTCCATTTTAACCGGGTATTTATTCCCGATGTGGCCAGGGCAGCGAAACAACTCTATAATCAGGTAATCATACCAAACTACATATTCAGCGAATCCGATACTGAAGCACTTCTTTCCGAAAATCTGGAAAATATCTCTACCACAAAAGGAGCTGTTGACCAGGGGCAAATTATCATTCGGCGCGGAGATATTGTTACCGAAGAAACGGCAAATATTCTCCGAAGCCTGTCTGAAGCCCGTGCACTCACGGCTACCGAAATGGAAAGATGGCTGCGGTATTTAGGGGAATCGATTGTAATCATCATCGCAGTGATGATGTTTTTCTTTTATCTCTTTCTGTACAGACGTAACATTTACGATAAACCGGCTATGTTTTTGCTGGTATTTTTGGTTTTCAGCATAGTTACGGTTGCCAGTGCTATCGTTTATCCGCTCGACAATGTTAACAGCTTTATTGTTCCGATTGCCATTGCCCCTATTATTCTTACCATTATATTTGATTCCAGAGTGGGGCTCATGGCTACTGTTAGCATTGCCATTATTACAGGCATGATGCACGACTACAGTTTCGAATATCTCGTTGCCACAATCGCAGCCTGCGGCCTTGGTATATTTTCCGTGCGGGACATTAAAAGGCGCTCCCAGTTCTTTTTTATCACACCGGGGATTGTGTTTGTATCATACATGCTGGTGATTGCCGGTTTTGGCCTGGCCCGTTTTACAGGATGGGAGAGGTTCTTAAGTGACCTGTTCTTCATCGGTGTGAACTCGGTTTTCATTCTGTTCACCTATCCGCTGATTCTTCTTTTTGAGAAAATGTTCAAAATCACCACTGATTTTACATTGCTCGAACTTGCCGATACGAATCTGCCTCTATTGAAAGAGCTGATGAACAAAGCTCCCGGTTCCTTTCACCACAGTTTGCAGGTAGCCAATCTGGCTGAGTCAGCTGCTTCAGAGATTGGAGCCAATGCCCTCCTTTGCAGGGTTGGAGCTATGTACCATGATATTGGAAAAATGGTGAAACCTTCCTATTTCATTGAAAACCAGAATAAATCGAACGATCACGATAAACTGAAACCAAGAATGAGTGCGCTGGTAATCAAATCTCATATTTCAGAGGGAGTAAAAATTGCTCATGAACGCAACCTGCCTGAAGTTATTATTGATTTTATCCAGACACATCACGGAACATCACTCATCAAATATTTTTATAATAAAGCCAAAGAAGAGTCGGGTGATGTACAGCAGGAAGATTTTCGTTACGACGGGCCTATACCATTTTCGAAAGAACAGGGAATTCTGATGTTGGCAGATGGAGTAGAAGCATCCTGCCGTTCTATGAAAGACACCACCTACAGTAAGCTTGAAAATCAGATAAACAGGCTTGTCGATGAACATATCAGTGATGGACAGCTTAGTAATTGTCCGCTTACCTTCAGGCAGATTCAGATCATTAAAGAGACGTTTCTGAGTATTCTCAAAGGTGTCTATCACAGCAGAATTGAATATCCCGAAGACCAGAAAAAAGAACAGGGGCCTGCTTCGGATGATGCCCCCGATATCAATGCTCAGCCTACGGAAGTATCTGAAAAAGAAAAAACGTAAAAAATGGCATCCTTTGAAGCGGAATTGAAGCAATACCTTCAGTTTATCACGCTTGAAAAAGGGCTTGCAGAAAATTCAATCCTCTCCTACCGCAATGATTTGGAACGGTACCTGCACTATGTGACACACGATTTAAAAGTGCGTGATCTTGGAGGCATCACACTTTCTCACATTGAAAGGTATCTTTCGGAGCTGACCGAGATGGGGCTTGCAGTCGGTACGATTGCAAGAAATATCTCAAGCATCCGCAGCTTTCATGAGTTCGCTGTAGTAGAACATCTTGCGGAAGCCAATCCTGCAGAACTTGTAGATCTTCCCCGTAAAGCTCAAAAACTACCCGAAGTGCTCGATACAGTTGAGGTTGAACAGATCATCGATGCGGCCAATCGCACCACTCCCTCCGGAATACGAGACGCAGCTATCCTGGAAACGCTCTATGCAAGCGGCATGCGCGTCAGTGAATTGACGAATCTGGAGCCGGATAGTCTTTTTTTTGAAATCGGATTTATCCGTGTAATTGGCAAAGGGAACAAAGAACGGCTGGTACCTGTGGGTGAAATGGCCCGGATATCCATAAAGCACTATCTTGATGAAGTTCGAGATTCCTTTCTGAATGACACTAAACCGGGAAAAAGCAAAAACAAACTTTTCTTAAATCAAAGAGGGGGGCCTCTTAGCCGTATGAGTATATGGAATATCGTGAATAAATATGCCCAAATAGCCAATATTAAAAAAAATGTATATCCACATATTTTCAGGCATTCATTTGCCACCCATCTGCTGGAGGGCGGTGCTGACCTAAGGGCCGTACAGGAGATGCTTGGTCACACATCTATCTCAACCACAGAAATCTACACACATGTAGACCGAACACTGCTTCATCAGGTTCATAAAGAGTTTCACCCAAGAGCGTAAGATCGGTTCAATAGTTAACTCTAAGATTGGTTTGTCTCCGAGTGGAGTAAGGAGTCGTTTTGATTGCCAGGTGGGCTTTGAATCAAGCAACAGTTAGCAATATAACATGATTAGGTACAATCAACCAAATTCAATTTCAAATAGCATAGTAATGCTATATAAAAAAAATTAATATATAACTATAGTCATTTATTATTATCTAAAAATAGTTTAAAATGACCCGAATAAACTTTTTCTCCTCTTCGCAATCATAACATTTATCACAATAGATAACAGATTTTTTAGCATCCGGTTATTCTATTCTTACGAGAATTGAGCATCATCCCTTTTTCTTCCAATTTTCTGCTTACCTTTGATACAACAAATCAAAACTTCTCAAAATTTTTACCAGATGCGAAACGACGATGTAATTCAAAGCATTCGCTACATGCTTGATGTGAGTGACGCTGAAATTGCAGAAATCATGAAACTTGGTGGATACTCTCCCGCACGCGAAGAGATCTCCGCTATTTTCCATGAACCGGCTGAAAGCGAAGAAAAAGAAGATATCAGCCATAAAATGACTGCCCACTTTCTGGATGGACTTATTTACCATAAACGCGGGAAAAGTGATAAATACCCGCCCCGCCCCATTTCCATTCCAGTATCGAACAACACAGTTCTGAAAAAGCTGCGTGTTGCTTTTAAACTGCGTGAAGAAGANATACTGGAGATTCTGAAAAGTGCCGGCTTCAAGATTTCATCCTCGGAACTGCGGGCGCTGTTTCGTGATAAAAAACACCGGAATTATAAGCCCTGCGGAGACCAGGTTTTGCGATACTTTCTGAAAGGGCTTACGATGAAGCTCAGAGACGATTAGCCTGCATTTCACACATAAAAAAATATGAAACCCTCTTTCCATATTTCCTGGTGAGAAATACAGCTCATAAAATTATCGGTACCTGTTCTCCGGGTTCATCTCATTAATCTCAACCATCAAATCACCCACTTTTTGAGTCAGAGCCTGAAACAGCCTTTCCCCCTTCTCTTTGGTTGAAAGTTTGGGATTTCCGATACCTGTATCCTCGGTAACCATCGACCAGGCGCGCTCCGACCAGGCCCAGCCTTCGCGTATTCCTGTTATTACCGACTGCTTTTCATTGCCTTTACCGGCCTCATTCAGCGGCCGAACAAGGTCAGGGTGCAGATACATCATCAGGCTCGTTTCCATTTCATCGGCATGGTCTCCATCCTCTTCAAAATATTTTGATTTATCTTCCACGCGAAACCAATCACACAACGACAGGAACATCTTTGGAAATTCGAGGCCAAGCTCTCTGAGAAGCGGTTTGAAATTGTTACCCCCGTGGCCATTCAGCACCAGCAGTTTATGAATTCCCTGCCGATTGAGCACTGTGACCAGATCCCGCAATATGATAAGCTGCGTACTCGGGTTCAGATTCATGTCCAGCTTTATATCAGACTGTCCGGTATTTACACCGAAAGGGATCACGGGCAAAATTGTAACCCTGGCGCCCTTCTCCCAGGCAATGCGGCCGGCTTCCGCTGCGATGGCTTCGATCTGGTAATTGTCCGTAGCATACGGGAGATGATAGTTGTGTGCCTCCGTAGCTCCCCAGGGTAATACAGCAAGGTTTATTTGTCGATCTTTTATCTCATTCCAGGTACTTTCAGCAAGGATGTAGGGTTTCATTTTTTCATGAACTGGTTACGTGTTGTAGATTTCATTTCTGATCCGGACTATTAAATCTCCAGTTATTTTAATCTGCACTATTTTTCAATGATTTCTTTGTGGGCAATCACTACAGCAATCGGAAGATTTAAGTAACTGTTAAATTTAATTTTAAATATCTTTAAAAAAATGTGGATAAATCAGATTAGAATTTAGGATTTTTCGTTTATGCCCATCCGGGGAGCATAACTTTATTGATTTCGCGATCTGATCCCGATTCACCTACTACAGCAATACCATTTTTTCGCACTTCTTCAAGAAGTTTCAAACCATCTGCTTGTTCAATATCACGGACACGAAATGATTTGCCCTGATCGCCAGAAGCAACATAAACCTGAACAGAACAGAGCTTTCTAAATCGCTGGAACGGACTCTGGCTATACGTTATATCCTGCACCCGTTTCTTTTTAATGTAGGCGGTAGATTTTGACAGTCCGCGGCTCCTCAGCAGCAAGATATCATCCCCCCAGCCCAGCGCAGCATCTTTGTATTTGAGCCATCCCCAGAGCAACGATACCACAGGAAGCACCCAAACCCAGAGGTTGAATCCCAGCCCCCAGTAGATGCCAGCTGTGATGGAAGTAATCAGAAAAGCCGACCGAAACATATATCTGCGCAGGGATCTTGGCGGCGGGGTTATTCCTTCCAGTTCTTTCTGGTAGTCTGGTAAAATTTCATTGAGCAGCGGCAAAATCCTTTTCTTCCTGATAAGCGGAAAGAGCACGAATGATCCGGTTCCCTTATCATCGCCATAGCCGGCGCTTTCGAGATGAAGCGATGCATAGCCCAGCGGCTGGCGGATCATTCCTTCAGTTACATGAATTGCCTGAATTCGGTTATAGGGAACAGTAATTCGCTTTTTCTCAAATATACCGCGTGAAACCACGATCTCTTTTTTCTTCACATCGAGCTGGAAATTGCCATAGGTCATAAGCGTGCTGAAGAATGAGATCAGCCAGGCAAAAACCACAAAAATCGCAATGACTGTGATAATCATCACTGTATCGGTTTGAGATGGCAGCAGTCCGAACAGATACTCAAACAACTCCGATTCGCTGATAAGCGGTTCAATCTGGGAGAAAATCGTGGCAATAATGGAGAGTGCAATTCCAAAACTGCCTGAGGTTGATGCCGCTATCAGCAGTTCCTTATGAGGCAGTTTAATAGTATTGATCTCCTCTTGTTCCGGCGTTCTTACCTCTGCGTCAACCTCCTCCGGGTCTTCCGGAACACTCTTTTCATCACGCAGCAGCCAATTGATTTCAACCGCTTTTTCCCTTGTTACAGCCTCGATAGCTGCCTGCCGGGAGCTTGATCCGGCGGTTTGAATATCGAGCTTAACCAGACCAAACATTCGCTGTATCACACCGGATGTAATGTCGATCACCTGAATGCGGTCTTTGGTTAGATAGAGGTTTTTTCTAACAAAAATTCCACTTTTTATATGCAGTACTCCGTCTTCTATTTTATAGAGAAACCGCCACCAGTTAACCGCTCCCAGGATCAGCAGAAAACCGAAACCTCCCGCAATCCACCAAAGGAACGGAAAGTTTTCACTTTGTGCACCCACAAATAAAAAAACCAGGATAGTGATGAAATTACCGCGAATTAATCCGAAAGCCCGGCTAACGGCAGCAACGGGATGTTGGCGTTGAAAATCAGACATCTTCTTCGGCCAGGCGTGCGTAGGTTGAAATTTGTCGGCGGACCCGGTCTGCAATCACACTGTCGAGTGCGGGAATTTCATGCGTGGTAGCTGCAGTGGAAATGGTTACGGAAGAAAGGTCATACCATCGAAGCAGTGGCCCCTGCCGGGTATCCACGTGCTGAACGCGGCTGAGCGGGATGAGAGTCCGGGTTTTAAAAATAACACCACGCTTAAGGTCTATCTCTTTTTCATCTACGGCATAACGCCAGTTTTTCCAGGAGAGATATGGCATCAGTACAATCGATAACATATACAGAACCAAAATGGCAGCAGACACAGTAACAATTAACCAGAGATGAAGGCCTTCAATGCCAAAAATAAATGAGTAACCTGCCGGAATTATAAAATAAAAAAGGTTTCCGATAGAATTTCCCCATTGCCATACCCGAATTGCACGAGGGGTAATTTTGTGAAAAGACGGTTTACTCATATATACGGATTTGTGAAACCAAAAGGTACGTGATCAGACAAACAGACGAAACCCGGAATCCGGTATTTCCCGAGCTAAACAAAAAAAGCCACGAAAATCGTGGCTTTTTGCAAAAAATCTTATCAGGCAGATTATCCGTTATTTTTTTTTTCCTGGATTTCAATACGAATTTCCTGGGAAAGTTTTTTGAGATCCTGAAGTTGTTTTCTTGCTCGTGTACCGGCAGCTTTGTTTCCTTTGTCATAAAACTTAACAAGATCTTCCTCGAGTCCTGTCATCAGTCCTTTTAGTTCATCAATTCTGCTCATTATATCTCCATTAAATTGGTTAGTGTTGATCTTGATGATATACTCCGATCATCTGTTTAGGTATTGAATCCTAAGATCCTTTGATTGTTTAAGCGTGTTTAAGTTAACATTCTACGCAATAAATACAGTAGAAAATTGGTGTTTTTTTTCAAAGAATATTCAACCCTGTCTATAATTCACAGATGGTGACTTAATAACTCATGAGATAAATAATAAATCAAATAAAAACAGACCTTAATAAAATCCCTTTTTTTAAGATGCTTTACACTGTTTGTTTTGTCTTTCTGAAAAAGCCTTCTTTTTCAGTTCAAGTGACTACATTTTAAAAGACGCATGTTAACTTTTCTGTTCTTGAAAGTCATCCGCGGCTTTTTCTCCTCTTTTCTCATTCACGAATAAACAGACAAAAATCGCAATAAGAAAAAGTGCCGCACAAAATAGCACGGATTGATGCAATCCGAACTCTGCCTGCAACAAACCCAGTCCGATTATCCCGAAAACTCCGGCAACTTTGTTTGAAAGTCCCCAAAAACCAAAAAACTCGGCTGATTTTTGCTCCGGTGTAAAAATACCAACCAGGGCACGGCTTGCAGACTGGCTTGAACCAAGACTTAGCCCTGCAATCACACCAATAACCAAAAATACGTATTGAGCTTCAAAGTCGGCACTAAAAGTCAGGTTCAGCCAGTCTGTAATATCTGTAACCGCCCATATCCCTAAAACACCCACAAACCAAAGAACGAGTGTTATATTGTATGTAACCTTGGCTCCAATTCTATCTTGAATAATACCAAATGAAAAAGCACCCACTGCCGCTGTGATTTGGACAATCACAAACATCAATACCCGAACCCCATCATCCCAACCTACCACCTGGTCACCGTAAATAAAGGCAAAAGCTATTACGATGTAAATTCCAGCCATAGCAAAAAATACTGAAATCAAAAATACCATCAGATCTTTAAAAGAACCGACCATTTTCAGGGTTTCACCCAGCCGTTTGAATCCCATTGAGAAGAATGTTTCTCCCTTGGGCAACTCTTTACGGGCACCCGGTTCTCTCAGCCAGATAAATGTTGGGATGGCTGCCAGCATAAAAAACAGCGCTGCATAAGGCCCCACCCAGCGGATCCGGTCAAAGTTTTCAAGAGTAGGATCACCAAGGTATAGAATCACAAAACCTGCTGAAAAAAGACCGCCTACATATCCAAGCGCCCAACCAAAGCCCGAAATTTTACCCAAATCTTTTGGCGGCCCCAAACTTGGTAAAAATGATGCAATAAAATTTTCACCAATAGCATAGGCAAAATTTGATATGATGATCAGGATCACTCCTAAAACCACAAGGCCCGGCTCAACAAAATAGAGCAGAGTTGTGCTGATAATGGTTAATAGATAACTAAAAAATAAAAACCGTTTTTTCAGTGCCGAATAATCCATGATGGCACCAAACACAGGGCCGCTCAGCACCACAAGAAAATAGCTGGATCCAAGCGCAACACTCCAAAGCAGGTTGCCCAAGCGATAGTCCTGTTCACTATCTCCCACGATAACCGTGGTGAAAAGAACAGGAAAAATCACTGTGATAATCAGCAGAGTATAAGCCTGATTGGCAAAATCGAACATAGCCCACCCGAAAATCTCCTTTTTGGGTGCGCGGGGTATATCACTTCTGAATCGTTTCATAATTTTATTATTGCGCTCAGAGATAACAATTTTATGAGTAGGAATAAAGTTAAAATGCAGAAAAATCAGGAAGTATGGTTGGCGGATTCCTGTACATCTGCACCTGTATATGGTTTTTCATTAAAGTGCTGTTAATTTTTTATCTTTAGGATTAAAATAAAATCATAAGAAGATTCACTTGAGCCATGAAAAATATTGTATTAATTCCGGGGGACGGAATTGGAAAAGAGATTACAAAAGCGGTAACCGATATACTGGATGCCTCCGGGGCTAATTTACACTGGATCGAATGCAAAGCGGGAGAAAGCGCATATAAAGAGACGGGGAATCCGTTGCCCGAGGAGACAATTGAAGCCATAAAAAAACACAGAATTGTTTTAAAAGGACCATTAACTACACCAGTTGGCGCCGGTTTCAGATCGATTAATGTGGCTCTACGCCAAAAATTTAACCTCTACAGTAATATCCGGCCGGCAAAATCATTGCCAAACATCGAGAGTCCGTTCCGTGCTGTAGATATCGTACTCTTTCGGGAAAACACACAGGGATTATACTTCGGGAAAGAACACTGGGTGGATGGTGATACAAAAAATCATGCCGAAAGTATTGCAGTTGTAACCAGGGATGCAAGTGAGAAAATTATCACTGCAGCATTTGAGTATGCAAAAAAAAATAAACGAAAAAAAGTAACCCTGGTCCATAAAGCCAATATTTTAAAACTTACAACCGGCTTGTTTCTTGATATTGGCAAAGAGATAGCGGAAAATTATCCCGAAATTGAATTTCAGGATCTCATTGTGGACAACATGGCCATGCAGATGGTTCTCAGGCCACAGCAGTTCGATGTCATTGTAACCACAAATCTTTTCGGTGACATTCTCTCGGATCTTGCATCTGGCCTTGTTGGGGGGCTCGGGGTTACCGGAGCTGCCAATATTGGTGATGATGCAGCGATGTTTGAAGCGGTTCACGGCTCTGCACCCGACATTGCAGGAAAAGGCCTTGCAAACCCTACAGCTCTTCTCTTTTCGGCCCTTATGATGCTGGAATATCTGAATCAATACCGTACTGCGGAAAAAATTCGGTCTGCAGTGTACACAGTTTTGCAGGACCACAAAGAAGATTGCACAAAGGACATTGGCGGGCAAGGAACTACTGAATCCTATTCTGAAGCAATTTGTAAACTTTTGATAAATTAATTTCTGATAAAAATAAACCGTTTTAGGACACAGAAGGCCTTTATACACTTATTTTCTAAGCCAACTATGAATAATCACTCAATCTCTATTTCAAAAGGGCTTAAAAATCATTAACATCTAAACCATTATAGAGTGATTAACTCAATATGGTAAGGGGTAGATAAACGATATATGGATTCGGATTTCAAAATACTTATCGTTGAGGATGAACTGGTTTTACAGATGATGCTTGAGCATATGCTGAAAAAGATGGGGTTCAATCAATTCGATACAGCCACAAAAGGAAAAACTGCCATCGAAAAGTGCGACGAACAAGAGTTCGATCTGATTCTGATGGATATCATGCTTCAGGATCAGATAGATGGAATCGAGGCCTACCGGCAAATCTCAAAAAAGAAAAAAATTCCGGTTATTTACATCACTGGCAATACCGACCCACGAAATAAAGAAAGAGCCCAGGAAATTGGCTTTCACGATTACATTGGAAAGCCAATTACAATGTCTTATTTAAAATCTTCAATTAGCAAATTGGTGCCTTCTGACTGAATCGTCAATAAATCACCGATTTCTGAAATTTACAGATATCTGGACAGCACGTTCCCGGATTTCCTTCTGATGTAAACCGCACTATGCAACCGCATACAACTTCTCCTCCCTGAAATTGAGCAGCAACTCCAGGACCGGCGCCATCTCCTTCTCTTCCATTATGGCTGCCCGTAGTTTTTTCCCGTTTCGAATTCCCTTGAGATACTGGCCATAATGCTTCTTCATTATAATAACACCATATTTTTCTCCGTGATGAGCAACCGATAATCTCAATTGTTCAGCACATAGCTCCAAACGCTCGCGAATAGGTGGATCGGGCAAGAGTTCACCTGTTTCAAGATAATGGCGGGTTTGCTCAAATACCCAGGGATTTCCAATGGCGCCACGTCCGATCATTACGCCGTCTACACCAGTTTCATCAAACATCTTTTTGGCAAGCCGGGGCGAAGTTACATCTCCGTTCCCGATAATGGGAATCTCGAGCCCGGGAGTATTCTTCAGCATTTTGAGCCACTCCCATCGGGCATCACCTTTGTACTTCTGGCATCTTGTACGGGCATGAACGGTCAGAGCTTTAACCCCAACATTCTGAAGCATCATCCCGACCTCCTGAATGCGGATCGTCTTGTCATCCCATCCAAGCCGGGTTTTTACCGTAACCGGCAGGCCTCCTGCCGCATCTACAACGGTACCCGCCATTCGTTCCATCATGTCTAAATCTTTCAGACAAGCAGAACCGGCTCCCTTTTTTACAATTTTATAAACCGGACAGCCAAAATTAATGTCAACCAGATCGGGGTTATTGGCAACAGCAACTTTGGCAGCCCCTGACATCGCTTCTTCACGGCCGCCAAAAATCTGAATTCCGAACGGGCGTTCCACCTCTTCAAAATGCATTTTATGCAATGCAATGTCAGAATCTCGGATAATAGCCTCTGAGCTGATGAATTCCGTATACACGATATTTGCTCCCTTTTTTCTGCATATCTGCCGAAACGGAGAATCGGTCACATCTTCCATCGGAGCAAGAAACAGGGGGTTTTTACCGATGTCAATTTTTTCAATTTTCATATAAACAGATGACATTTTGCCTTCACAATTCATGCTGGTTTTCAGCCATTAAAAATAACAGTTTTTCCGTTTTACTTCTAAAGAGTTTAAAATTTGTCAAACAAAGCGCTTCCAGTTCTTTCTGTTAATGCTGCGGCCATAGCCTCTTGATGAATTAACGTGTATATTATAGAGATAAACGAAATTTCTAATAAAACAGGAGCAAAAAATGTCACTTGCATTATCAAGTATTGAAGAACTTCTGGGGGAAGATGCAGACACACTGCTAAGTCACGTATGTAAAACCATCCCGAAAGAGAAACTACACATCCCGTCATCATCTTATGTTGATGACATTTGGTACCATTCAGATCGAAACAACCGAGTTCTCTACAACCTTCAAAGAATGCTGAATCACGGACGCCTTGGCGGAACCGGGTACCTCTCGATTTTACCTGTGGACCAGGGAATTGAGCACAGTGCAGGCGCATCCTTCGCCAAGAACCCGGCTTATTTCGATCCGGAAAACATTATTGAACTTGCCATTGAAGGAGGATGTAACGCTGTAGCATCTACTTTTGGTGTGCTGGGTGCATGTGCCAGAAAATATGCACATAAAATTCCTTTCCTGGTTAAAATTAACCACAACGAACTTCTCACCTTTCCGAACAAGTACGATCAGATTATGTTTGGCTCGATCGACAAAGCGTACAACATGGGTGCGGCCGCTGTTGGAGCAACCATCTACTTCGGATCTGATGAATCAACCCGCCAGATCGTAGAAGTTGCCGAAGCGTTCGATTACGCACACGAACTGGGAATGGCTACTGTACTCTGGTGCTATACCCGAAACTCTGCATTCAAAGTAGACGGAACCGACTATCACTCTTCTGCCGATCTTACAGGCCAGGCTAATCATCTTGGTGTAACGATCGGGGCTGATATTGTTAAGCAAAAACTGCCAACCAATAATGGCGGTTATCTTGCGCTGAACTCCGGAGATTCAAGCTACGGAAAACTGGACCAGCGAATTTATGATGAACTTACCTCCGACAATCCAATCGATCTGACCCGTTACCAGGTGGCTAACGGCTACATGGGACGTGCAGGACTGATCAACTCTGGCGGAGCTTCCGGCGATGATGATTTTGCCGATGCGGTTAAAACGGCTGTCGTTAACAAACGTGCAGGCGGTATGGGCCTTATCAGCGGACGTAAAGCATTCCAGCGGCCGATGGATGAAGGAGTTAAGCTTCTTAACTTTATCCAGGACGTGTACCTGAACGAAGAAATTACCATCGCGTAATTTCCAGGTTTATATTTTATGCCATGCTGAAGCCATTTACTGTTTTCAGCATGGCTTTTTTATTTTTGCCTGCCTCTCATTAAGTTAGACGAGCTAAGGAATTATAATCCATACATTTGCCTGATCGTATAAAAAATAACTCTGCCGGCCGGCCCTTAATATCATTTAAGTACCTTGCACTTTCCATAGGATTAAGTGTAGTTAGTATGGGGGTTGTCATCTACCTGACATATACACCCGGTGTCCTTGAGCATCTGGCCCCAAAGCGAATGCCCGGCCTGGTTCTGGCTATTTTTGTAACCTTTCTGAAGGTTTATTTTTCTGCTCTCAAAATCCGATTTCTGGCCGATAAAGTAATTAGTAAAATGGCAGCCATGCGGATTGCCCTCACCTGGGATTTTGCCTCTGCAATCACTCCCTCTACCATCGGAGGTGCACCGGTTGCCACCTTTGCAATGGCCCGTGAAGGCATCCAGCTTGGAAAATCATCAGCTATTGTTTTATACGGAGTGATGCTCGATCAGTTCTGGTATGCACTTGCTGTACCTATTCTGCTTATATCCGGCATCTATTTTCAGGTACTTCCCGAAGAGATCGGGCTGGTGGGAAATATTACCATGGTACTGATCTATGCGGGACTGCTCTCTTACGGAGCCTTACTTGCTTATGGCCTGTTAATCAATCCCGCAGCCATTAAAAAAACAGTAAATTTCGTCTTCCGGCTCCCCTTTCTCAGAAAATATTCCCAAAAAGTAAGTAAAGAAGCCGAAAACCTGGAAAGCTACTCCAAAGAACTGAGGAAAAAGTCATTTGGGTTTGTACTCAAAGCTTTTTTCCTTTCCACATTGAGCTGGCTCTGCCGGATTGCCATCCCCGTAATTGTAGTCCTCAGTCTTCTTCCGGCCAATGAAATTTTGCTGATTCTCAGAAGCCTTGCCATGAATCTTGCTTTCCTGGTCATTCCCACACCCGGTGGCTCAGGCGGAGTTGAAGGTTTATTCGCAATCTTTCTCGGACCGCTGATCGACCGCTCCGGATTCATTGGACTTGCAGTTTTTGTCTGGAGAATTATTACGTATTATTTCAGCATTGGTGTGGGTATTATCGCCATGTTGTGGTACGTAAACAAAACCGTTGCAAGTAAACTGGGGGATGAGTGAGAGCATATCCATCATTTTCTGATGGAATGTGAATTCGTTTCACAGAGCTCACGCAACAAAAAATATTTCATCTTAAACGCTTTGATTTGTGGCTAAACAACGAGTTCAGTTTGAATGCGGCAATTGCGGGCACCTCTCTGCAAAATGGCTGGGTGTGTGCCCATCTTGTAATGAGTGGAACACTTACTCGGAAGTGGTTCACAAAAAAGAGAGTTCCAAAAAACATAAAGTAGACATTTCCACAGTTGAAACGGGTGATGCCACAAGGCTTTCGGATGTAAAACCGAATCAAAACAGCGACCGGTTTTCAACCAACCTTGAAGAGCTTGATCGTGTTTTGGGGGGAGGTCTCGTACGAGGCTCCTTTTCTCTGCTCGGCGGAGATCCCGGCATCGGGAAGAGTACACTGATGCTGCAGGTTGCAAAAAAGTGTCCCGAAATGAAAATTCTATATATTGCCGGAGAGGAGTCGGCTTCTCAAATCAAACAGCGGGCGGGGCGTATCGGACTAATTGGAGATAATCTTTTTGTCAGCTCATCCACCCAAATTCAGCAAGTTGTGACACAGGCGCGAAAAATCAAACCCGATCTGCTGGTGATCGACTCCATTCAAACCGTTTTCAGCGAAGAGCTTACCAGCCTTCCCGGCAGTGTGCAGCAGATCCGCGAGTGTTCAGCTATGCTTCAGCAGATTGCAAAAAAAGAGAACATTACTACAATGATGATCGGCCATGTCACCAAAGAGGGAGACATCGCCGGGCCCAGAATACTGGAACATATGGTAGATACAGTTCTGCACTTTGAAGGGGATAAAAATCATCTCTACAGGCTCCTCCGGTGTATCAAAAACCGATTCGGCCCTGCTCAGGAAGTGGGAGTGTTCGAAATGAAAGAGCACGGACTTGAAGAGGTTAGCAACCCCTCTGCCCTGTTCATGTCCGATACAGAAGCTGAAGTAAGCGGCAATGCCATCACCTGTATAATGGAAGGCACAAGGCCGATCCTCGTTGAAGTACAGGCGCTGGTTTCTCCAAGTAATTACGGAACCCCTCAGCGTACTTCAAGCGGTTTCGATCAGCGAAGACTCTCCCTGTTGATCGCTGTACTTGAAAAGCGCGGCGGGCTGAGCCTCTCCGGTCAGGATGTATACCTGAATATCGCAGGCGGACTCAAAATTTCAGACACAGCAGCAGACCTGGCTGTACTTACGGCACTGGCATCCAGCCTGAACGATAAAGTAGTGAGCAAATCCCTGCTCTTTATCGGTGAAGTGGGCCTGGGTGGTGAATTAAGGAAGGTATCATTTGCAGAACAGCGCCTTCGTGAAGCTGCAAAAATGGGATTGAAAAAAGCTGTTCTGCCTAAACATACAGCCGTGAACCAGAATCTGTTAAAGCTGAGGCCCGCGGCATTTATCTCAGATCTTTTCTGATCCTGAAACTTTAGTAGTTTTCTCTCTGTCGCCTTCTCTCTTCGCGGACACTCTTCTTAAGAGCTTCTCTTCTTTCCTCAGATGGCTTGGTATACTGCTGCCGCTCCTTGTACTCGTTAAGGATTCGCGAACGCGTAACCATTTTCTTGAAACGGTTAATTGCGCGATCAATGCTTTCGTTATCTTTTACGTTAACTCCGATCATATATTTTATTAGGTTTGAAAATGTTGATAGACTCGTAATATAAAAATACTTTTCAATAATTAATAGTTCCCAGGTTTAATTTTTTCGCACTTACTTCAAGCCTCAATTCGGCATATCTTTATTTCTGATCACATCGAATACTCTGTGGAACGATAGTAACGAATGATCTCGACATACTATTTCACAAAACCGTTCTAACCCGCATTTCTCACCAAGAAATTTAGCTGTGGGCAAGGAACCTGAAACGGCTACGGTTCACAATCAAAGCCATGGAACACAAACCAAACTTTTGCCTATCTTACCGCCCTTACAAACCAAAACAGATATACACAGATTTTTTTATGGAACAAGCTATTTTGCACACCGAAAAAGGTGAAATGAAAATTGAACTTTATGCGGATGACGCACCTAACACGGTTGATAACTTTATCAAGCTCTCCAAAGAGGGATTTTATGACGGACTCATCTTTCACAGAGTGATACCAAACTTCATGGTTCAGACAGGCTGCCCCAAAGGAAACGGCACCGGCAACCCCGGCTACCGAATCGACTGCGAGCTCGATGGCGACAATCAGTACCACGACAGAGGAGTACTCTCTATGGCACATGCCGGCAGAAACACAGGCGGATCGCAATTTTTTATCTGCCACAACCGGGATAACACCGCCCATCTCGACCGAAATCACACAGTCTTCGGAAAAGTCGTTGAAGGAGTAGATATTGTAGATGATATCCGCCAGGGCGATGTAATCACCAAAATCGAAATTATCGATGAGAGCAAACCCGCTATCTCCTAACCCACTAACATAAACTCCATGCCGATCTTTCGGTTTTTAAAGCGCCGATGGCTACTCAGCAGGCCTTTTCCGGAGGATTGGCTGCGGGTGCTCGAACAGAAAATCCCGGTTTATAAAAGACTTCCGCAAAACCTCAAAGAAAAACTCAAACAGCGCATCACCATTTTTTTGGATGAAAAAAAGTTTGAGGGATGCGGCGGAATGGAAATGACCGACGAAAAACGCCTGGTGATTGCCGCTTATGCATGCATTTTGATTCTTGAAGAGACATCAGACTACTATGGTGACCTTCAGTCCATCCTGGTCTACCCTGATGATTACGTGGCTCCTGTACACGACGAAGGAGAAGGCGGCATTGTATCGGTCGGGTATGAATCGCGCAAAGGAGAATACTGGGGCATGGGCAGCATTGTTCTTTCCTGGAAAGATATCGAGAGAAACCTCTACACCTACAAAGACGGACAGAACCTGATCTACCACGAATTTTCTCACCTCCTCGATGACCGCTACGGCTTAACGGCAGGAATCAGCGAAACCGGTGAGGCCATCCGCGATGATGAGTGGAGCCGTATCCTGGCAAAAACGTACCGAAGGCTCATCAAAAATTCCCGAATGGGACGAGGCCACCTTCTCGATCCATACGGGGCCCAACATCCCGCCGAACTTTTTTCCGTGGCAACCGAGGCGTTTTTCGAACAACCCGCTGAAGTAAAACGCTCACTTCCCGATCTCTACAACCTGTTCCGATCGTTTTACCAGCTTGATCCCGCATCGTGGTGATGGCTACTCTGATGTGCTGGCTTGGGGAGGTTAGACCGGATAACTCAAAGTAAATATGTTAAACGAAGTGTAAACATTTGATATATATTACTTTAATATCCAAATTTAGGAATTTCAAATAAAACACCTTTTTTTTGCGAGATTATCCCCTCAGCTATGTTGAATCTAAAATAGCTTTTTGGGATAAGAATCAAGGCCATCAAATAAATCCTGCAAATCAAGATTAAGACAAAAAGGCTACTTACTATGGACCATCATGAACACCATAATCACAACGATCATCACGATGGGCATGATCACAACCATGAGGATCACGGAGATCACGGCCACCATGAGCACCACAAACAGATGGTGGAGGATTTAAATTTAGATTCTGGTGGGTACACGCCTTAACGATTCCGATTCTGGCCCTTTCTCCAATGATCCAGGAGTTTCTGGGTGTGAATTGGCGGTTTGCCGGAGAGACCTGGATTTTAACCACACTGTCAACCGTTGTCTTTTTCTTTGGCGGCTGGCCGTTTCTCACAGGGCTGGTGGATGAACTGAAGAAAAAACAACCAGATGGAAACACTAAACGAACTCATTACCAACTGGTACCCGCTGCTGTTTCTCGTCAGTATGTGGGTTGCACTGGCCATCTGGGTATGGGCAAGCAGACGGAAAGCCCGGCTGGATATTGACAATGCCTCGAATCTGATTCTGGTACGACGGTATAGAAACGGACAGATTACAAAGAAAGAGTACGAAAAAAAGCGACAATGAACTCTTCCTACAATATTGAATGAAATCAAAATTCAGAGAACGTATGATCAATATATCAGAAATTACCTGTCCAAAATGCGGTTATTGCCCTCTACACCACCGGCACGATCGGACTTGTTGCCGCCTTTTGGTCCGGCCGGCAGGCGGTGGATACCGTCTCGGCCAGCAGATTGAAGAACTCGAACAGCGTCTCGCCGAATTCAGGGAAGATGTCGGACCGGAGGTTCATGATGATGGCTCGTGGACATGGCGAATCGGTGCCGGTGCTGATCAGGCAGTGGCTGAATCATTTTCTATTGATGGAGCAGAAGACTTTCAGGTATCCACCGCACGGAAAGACGGACGTACACACCTTGTGCTTACAGCCACCGATGAGCTGACATTCATCCACACCGGAAGAAACCTTGCCGCAATTGACGGACGTGCGGAAGTAAACCTTTCTGAGTTTGACGGTGATTTTCTGCTGATCCACCATTTCACCGACAGCGAAAATTACCAATTCATCCGGATTTCGGGATCAGAACTGCAGCAGGGGCAGATGATCAACAGGTCAGACAATCTGCTCGGTTCAGATTCCATCAACCGGGATGGTTGGAGCACATTCAGGGTCACCGCATCGGGCCGCAATTTTTACGGATATCAAAACGGGAATACTATTGTTCATACCCACGCGGATGAGATGGAGGCGGGTAAAAGCAGGTTTGCGATCTCGGGATCGGGTGTGTTGAAAGTCCGTCTAGAATTTAATTAGTGAATTCCTCCCCAACCCGGATTTCTCACCAAGAAATTTTTTTCTCAGCAAGGCGAAGCTGACATGGCAGCGGAAACGTACCTGAGTACGTTGAGCACGTCATTTTAGCT